>Ga0157378_10000440_pt1 | contig 40249 bp, 37 predicted proteins | sample M65metaG_FD_115309 | JGI IMG/M metagenome (GOLD analysis project Ga0157378, IMG submission 115309) | Miscanthus rhizosphere microbial communities from Kellogg Biological Station, Michigan, USA - M6-5 metaG | ecosystem: Host-associated > Plants > Roots > Rhizosphere > Soil | place: USA: Michigan... | reverse complement strand
TCTGATACCACAACCTTCCACTGAGAAAGCGCGGTCCCGAAGGAATCGTCAGCAAGCACCTGCCCGTGTATGTCATTTGTAGGTTGTCCAAAAGGCAAAGTTCTTTCTCGAATGGTGTCAACAGGCGAGGAGAGAGATCGAAGGTGCCAGCCAACGTTTCGACGAGAAGTTTACTCAAATCCTGGCGGACCTTGTCCCCGCTGTACATGTTCGACTTGAACTTCGCGGCGGCGTCGTGCTCGTACCGTTGTTGGAAGACTATTTTGTAGTATTGCCTTGAAAATGCGCCAATGTTTATCATCCATATTGGCTATGCCGATTGAATTTTCAAATGATCGATTTGTCTTTCCGAAAGCCGTGGCGCATTGAGTCGTGGCGCATTGATTTCGAAACGGCATCGGGCTCTCAATTCGATCTGGCGTCGAGGGCGAGAATCCCAATGCTCTGAGTTATCGTTGGCGCGTGGCGCGGCACTTCCGTCGGGAGGGGGATATGGCTGAGCTGAATGCTATTGTTGATCTTTCGCACGATAACGGTCTCGTCACTTTTGCAAAGGCAAAGAAGACAGGGCTTCTCGGGGCTATTCACAAAGCCACCCAAGGCACGCAATACCCCGATCCCAAAATCCGGTCAATCGATCTCGGGGCGGCGAACGATCCGGTCCTTATCCAACTGCTGGTTCTGGCATCGGCCGATGCGACCGTGACAAATTTAGTGGAGACGCCAGTGCGTTGGCGAAATTCTGAGGGTATTGATTGTGCGATCAGATCTGTTCGGATTGCAGAGGAATCTGTTCTATTGCGACAAGACGCAGGTGACGAGTGCGCCTTTCTTATTACCTGCACTAACTGACGTACGCAATTTTTAGCGGAGATAGAGCGTGCCAAGACCATACAAATCGCTAGTGTTGTGCTTTGATGGGACGTGGAACACTTTGGATTCGAACACAAACGTCTCGCGTCTCTACAGCGAGGTAGCGGATGTCTCGACGGGATGGGATGAGCAGCTCAAATTTTACGACGAGGGTGTTGGGACACAATGGTACGACCGGATTCGCGGCGGTGCCTTCGGAGCCGGGCTGGACAAGAATATTCGCATGGGCTACGCGTGGCTGTGTTCCGTTTACGAGTCGGCCGCGGCAGATGCTCCGATAGCCAAGCAAGACGGTAACGCGACGCGAAAATCCAATGGCGACTTGGTCAACGCGCCCCCTCATTCGTCCAAGCGGGAATTCCTGACGGGATCGGATATCTACATTTTTGGATTCTCACGCGGAGCCTTTACCGCGCGCAGTCTTGGTGGAATGATCAATTACCTGGGGCTTCCAAAGATAGATCTGGCCAAGATCGATCCGGAAAAAACGGAACTGGCCGACCATCCGGAAATTCAGAATGCCTGGAACCTCTATGCAACGCGCCCTGGCACAGATGTCCGAAAACAGATACAGGACGGGAGTGCTCCGGAGGGTGTGAAGAGCCTGGTCGCCAAGTATGACAAGCAGTTGGAGGCATTCAGGACAGCAGCGGGAAATCGATATCCCGTGCGCATCCATTTCATGGGGGTATGGGATACGGTCGGCGCGCTGGGTATCCCGCGCATATTCGACAAAGACTGGATTCCCCGATTCTCCAGCAAGTATCAGTTTCACGACACTGCGCTCTGTGAAGGCATTCGCAATGCATTTCATGCGGTGGCGATCGACGAACAGCGATTGCCCTATAAGGCAACCCTCTGGACGGAGAAACAGGTCCTCAACGAACAAGTCGAACAACGTTGGTTCCCGGGAGCCCACGCCGATGTCGGCGGCGGATACAAGGACGATTTGCTTCCCGCTCCGCCTTTGAAATGGCTGGCGGATCAAGCCGCCGCGTGCGGACTTCGATTCGTCAATGATCGAAAGACGGTTGGGCCTGACCAAAAGCCGCTGCCCTCAGTCGCAGTTGCGCCCGCAGCATTCAATTTGGACGGGAACGAATATCTGTCTCCCCTACACGATAGCTACGCAGAGTTCTTTGGAGGGGTTTATCGCGCAGTGCGTTCGGTCCCGGGAATGGGCGGCAGGGTTTATCGCCGGATGCTGGTTCTCAGTGACGGAATCAATCAGAAAATTGACGAAACGGCATTTCTGAAATGGAAGGCTGATCCGGAATACCGTCCGCCCAACCTGGGCCAGGCAGGACGCGCCGATGTGACATTCAATGTGGCAAGAGACGATTTGGGTAATCTGATGTCCTCAGCCAGCTTTCCTGTTACAGAACGGCCGGGGAGAGCGTGATGAAATTGCTCGAGGTTGTTACCGGATTGTTGCTCGTATATTTGATTTTCGCGATTGTCGTCAGCGGGATCCAGGAATGGTGGGCCCAATATCGCGGGCATCGTGGCAAATTCCTGAGAATCGGACTGCAAAGATTGATCGGGGATGAATCGATTTTCGTTCGAGTCCTTCAGCATCCCCTCATAGGATCTCTTTATCGAGATCGCGCGGCGCGAGGAAAACCACCTTCCTACATCGAGCCCAACAATTTCGCATTGGCATTCGCTCATGTGGTTACGCGCCGACAAGCGGCGTTGGACTCAGCTGATGCAAAGGCAGATCCCGGAGGGGCCGTGCCGCTCTCGTTTGATTCTCTACGCTCCGCAATCACGACATTGGCGGCCCAGCGCTCACCCGTAGCCGCCGCGGCGCTTCCTATCATCGACCAGGCGCAAGGCAATCTCGAACTTGCGCTGAAAGGGATTGGCGCCTGGTATTCGGGGGGAATGGACCGGGTCACCGGATGGTACAAAGGTTATGCGCAGCGCCGGCTTTTCCTCATTGGATTCATGGTCGCCTGTCTGGCGAATGTCGACACGATTGAGATATATAAGGCCTTGAACAGCTCCGCCGATCTGCGTAGCCAGGTAGTCAGCATTGCGGATTCGGTCGCGCATTCTCAGAAGATAGGCGATGTGGATTTGTCGGTGCTGAACACGAGAGATCTAACGCCTGCCGAATCCCAGACGGTGCTCAAAACAATCCTCTCCAGCCCTGTCATGAAGCTTGCAATAGGATACGGCTGTCTCGATTCAGATACGGCTCAATCCATGAAGATCGATTCGAAAACCAAATCGACCTGGTCTCGCTGTTCAGGCGCGATTCACAAGGCCTGGAACGAGTGGGCATTCTCGGATTGGCTGCGACATATTTTCGGCTGGGCCCTTACTGCATTGGCAGGCTTATTGGGCGCGCCGTATTGGTTTGCAGCGCTGACCAAGATAGTCGACATCCGAGGTAGCGGAACGAAGCCGAAGGAACCGAAGCCGGCTTAGGTGAGGCACAAACATAGCGGATCCGACTAACGGAAAGAGCCACAGAACCACTTCATTTCCTCTGTTTTTCCGCTGTGTTCTCCGCGCCTTTGCCTCGAGCTGAGAGGTTCGATTTATCAAGCAGCAGCAAAGCGGCGAGTGCACTCAGTAACGCAAGGCCGGCGCCGAGCAACATGATCCAGCGGAATCCCGCCACGAAAGATTCGCCGATCGCACGCTTGAGTTGCGCCGTGTCGACTTCGGCGACGTCCGACGGCAGTGCGGCACCGGCCAGCTTGTCGCGCTGGCTGTTCAGGAAGGTCACGATCTCGGGCGAAGCGCCAATCGCATGGAGTTTCGTATCGAGATTCCAGTCGAACACCCACGCCATGACGATGCCGAAGATGGCAATCGCCAGAAGCGCTGCGGTTCTGGCAATGGCATTGTTCACTCCCGACGCGATTCCGGCCTGATCCGCGCCGATTGCGTTCATGACCGTGGTCGTCAGCGGTGCCACCGTGACTGCCATGCCCAAACCGAGCACGACAACCCCCGGAAAAAATGTCGACCAGTAACTGCCGCCGATTCCAGGCCAGGCGAGAAGCGCGAATCCGCCGGCCGCGATAACCGGACCGGCAACTAAAGGTAACCTCGACCCAACGCGATCAACCAGGCGTCCTGCCCAGCGCGACAGGATGAACATGATCAGAATGAACGGCAGAAGCGCCGCGCCCGCTGCAGTCGCCGAATAGCCCTGCACCTGGATCAGATTCAGCGGGAAAAAATAAAGACTGCCCCCGAGCGCCGCATACAACCATAACGTGAGCAGATTGGCCCCGGCAAAGTTACGGTTTCGAAACAGTGCCAGCGGCACCATGGGCGAACGAACGCGCCGCTCCGCCACCGCGAAAAGCACCAGCGACGCACAACCGGTTAGCAGCGCTGCAAGCACAACTGCGGAACTCCAATGTCGCGCTGGCGCTTCGATGAAGGCATACACGATTCCGCCCAATCCGACCGTAGCGAGCAACGAACCCCAGCCGTCCAGCGCACGCGCTGGCTTACTGTGGCTCTCGGGAAGATGACGCCAACCGATTGCCAGTACGAGCGCAGCCAGCGGAATGTTGATCAGAAACGCCCACGTCCAGGAATAGCGATCGACGAGAAATCCACCTGCGACGGGACCGACGGCAGTCGCGATTCCGCTGAATCCGGACCAGGTGCCGATGGCGCGGCCGCGCTCATGCTCGGCGAATGACGCGCTGATGAGGGCCAGACTGCCCGGCACTAGCAAGGCCCCCCCGATACCCTGCAGGCCGCGCGTGAGAACGAGCATGTGCACGTCGCGAGCCAGCGCGCAGCCTGCCGACGCCACGGCGAACAGGGCGATGCCAGTCAGAAAGATCCTGCGCCTTCCGAAATGATCGCCAAGCGCACCGCCGACCAGCAGCAGGGAAGCCAGGAACAAGGCGTACGCCTCGACCACCCATTGCATCTGTGCTGCCGTGGCGTGCAAATTCTGCTGGATGGACGGCAGCGCGACGTTCACGATGGTGCCATCCACGAATGCCATGCTCGAACCGATGATGGTCGCGGCAAGCACCCATCTTTGCACCGGAGGCGCATGCCCCGTTGCCGAGTCCGCATGCCCGATCCAAGGATCGTCGCAAGGGTGCTTGCCAATTTGCATCGTGATGTCCAGTCTGCTCGCTCGCGCTCAATGCAGCGCATCATGAACGCAAGTCAACATCGCGTCACGCGCTGGCCGGAAATTTCGGCATCATCCATGCGCGACCCTCTTGCAGGGAGAGCCGGCATCTCGGTTGGAAGTTTTCGTGGTGGCTGATGTCGACATCGCATCTTCGCCCGATGTGAAACAGCAGGCATGTTCGTATCCGCTCGGAGTTCCGATTCAAAGTGCGCGTTTTCGAATCTGTCGCGCGGACGACGCGCACGATTTTTCGTTCATCAACCGGACATTTCATAGTTTCTGATTGCTAAACGTTCCTGAGCGATCCGCGCAGAAATGCGCTGGGAGCAGCGTTGTGGCTTCTTCAACGATCCGATAGCGAAGCGCACCGAACAAGTGGTTGTCGTTCGGCAGACCGGTTTTACCAAACCCACCGCCGCGATGGTTAGTTGATTTGTCCGCCCGAGCTGCGGCAATCCGACGATGTATTCATTGGGTTTTGGTCTCGCAGAATTATTTTCTCAGGAAAACCACTGATAAATCTGAAGTACGAACGCCTGCCGGAAACCCCATCATTTGTGTGTGATTTTTACAACACCGGCTTGTTGATTCACGGAAACGTCCTATGATGGCGCCGGGAATAAAGGGGGAATGGTCTATGACGAAAATGAGACAGCCTAAGTGGCAGTTCACGATCGATGCAGCGGGATATGGCGAGTCGTGGCGTTGGATCCACGTCGATGCGCAGGGAGTCCTGAGACGCTCGGTGACCTGTTTTCCGGGTTACGATGTCTGCGCCGCCAGTGCGAAACAACACGGATGGAAGGGTCCCATGCGGCCCACAGTAGTCAGGTGCATCGAGCCCAGCTCGCCGGATTGAATCACAGCGCTTCGCCAGCATTCCAACTCCGTCAAGTTCGAGTAGGTGGTTAACCTTCGATAGCGCGTCAAAGCTCCCGGCAGCGGAGCACTCCGACATTCACGCAAGCTGTCGGCACCGATTACCCGAAGGTGCACTAGTAACGGCTTGGATTTAGGTATCGGACGCGCCTTCTAGAACGACAACGCGAGCGACAAGGACAGGAATTGATCTTGTCCCTTTTGAGTCTTAAACTCGTCTGTGCGCCGGACGTAACTGAGCGTCGCCCTGCCGATGGAAGAGACCGCGGTAATCCCCGCGGTAATGTCGGCAACGAAAGGTTCCTTGGGCACGCTGGCACTATTCTCGAATGAATTCCCATCCAGGAAAATGTTGCGCGCGACGAGGCGGACTTCCGTCCCCGCAAATACATACCAGGCGAACCAGTGACCATTCAATCGCTGGCGATTGATGAAATCAGTGCCCGAAATGGCGGGTTGAACGCGGGGGGGGCCCCAGTCGACGGAAATCTGCTGCCCCAGACGAGCGAGAATACCGACCGCGCCATAGGTAAAAATATTGCCTATCGACGCGTTAACTTCAGGCAGTAAATCCGCTTCGAGCCCAGCAATCATTGCGGGGAACCGCCATTTGCGTTCTTCGGAAACGACAAATCCCGGTTCGTTGTGCAGTTGCGCACTCCACCCTTGGGCTTTTCCGCCGCGCAGAAAATCATGGGCGAGGGAATGCCAGTCATTTTGTACCACCCCTCCTCCAGCAGCGGGCCCAACCATTCCGACCGTGATCTCAGCGCGATCCAATGTCTCCTGGCTCTCACGGTACAGCGTCGCACCGACGTAAAGCCATCCGGCATAGGGCCGATCGTTGGGGTCCGGCGTGGCACGTGAGAGGTTCTCTGGTGTAAAAATGCTTTGACCGACATAAACGCTGTGCCGATAAGTGCTCCTGTCTTCGGTGTTCTTTCCCGGAAATAAAACGCTGTCCGCGATAGAGACGCGAGGACCGGTCGTCGTTTCACCGGATGCGAAAGAGAGGCGCGCACCCTGAGTGTAATGTTTGTCCGAGAACGTCGGCAGGAATGAGTCGTTTTCCTCAATAAAGCTGATCGTCTTCGTCTGATCGAGGACTTCCTGGGCGAGACCAGGCGGAAGATGCCCCAGCGCAATCATTAACGCGATCAAGCGTGTCAGGCTCTGGAAATTGGAGGGAATCAGCGGCCGCTTATCAGGAAATTTTGCGGGACCTATGGCCGGTGGAATTGTCGGCGAGGGTGTCAGGGCTAGCACAATGATGAGGTAGTTATTTTTTGAACTGCTTGGTCGATCGTGACAGAGCCCGCACGTACTTGTCAGCCAAAACTCAGCGTGAAGATATCGTAAAAGCGTGCCGTTGGAAATGACGGTGCGAAGCACCGCCTATTCCGACCTTGTTGCAAGAAAAGAGCTTCCGTGGAACGGGGTTCTTCGAAGTGGTGTTATTGCTGAGACAGGCGGCCGACGGCAGGAAGATTGCCGATTCGACTCCAGCGTGACCGGCAGATTGGGCATATGGCGCTGCCGTGCGCGTCGAACAACATCCACTCGCGCCGTTGTGCCGGGGGAGAGTTTCGCGGCGCGCGATTGCCGCGCACGGCCGTGCAAACAGCACACAACTCTATTTTTACAACCGTTCCAATCATAAGCCGAGCAACTCCGTAAGAACGCCGGGACAAAGGCGAGCAGATCGGGACCCCTGTCTATTTACGAAACCCGTTCTCAAGCAAAGTTCCGCAAGCAGACTGGCGTCGTTCAGCGCCTGAGTACCGACTTTTGAGCGAGGCCCGCAATATCGGCTGTCGGATCTGAAAAAGCCATAAATTCAGACGCCGACGAAAGGTTCTACGGCTCGATCGGGCGCCACCCAGCAAGACCCCCGGCCTGAAAAAACAGTGGACAAACGAATTGGATGGTACTAGACTTTGTGGAAGTTAGGCTCATAGACCACCATTAGTAGTGATAACTGCTTTGTTGGTCTGCACCGGAATTCATTCAAGGGGTTCACAAGCTGGCGTCCAGTCAAATTGGCAACAGGCTCCTCCCCTTGGCCCTGCGCAACGCAGGGTTTTTTTTGGTTTGCTCTCCGGTGAACTCATTGCAACTCGTGGGGCGCATTGACTGCTGAGCACACAGGCAGGGTGAAGCGGCTGGAGGGAAAGGTAGCCATTGTCGTGGGCGCCGGCCAGAGTCCCGGAGAAGGTATGGGCAACGGCCGCGCGACTGCGATTCGCTTTGCGCAGGAAGGGGCGAAGATCCTGGCCGTGGATCGTGATTTCGGCTCCGCGAATGCCACTGCCAATATGGTGACCCAACAAGAGGGTCAGGAATGCATAGCTTTCGAAGCGGACGTTACGGACGAAAGGACCCTTGCCAAAGCATTGGAGTTCGCCCGGCTCAGGTGGGGTCGCATCGATATCCTGCACAACAATGTTGGAGTCAGCGTTGGGGGCGGAGACAGTTCACTCCTGGAACTGAGCGAGGAGACTTTCGATCGGATCAATGCGATCAACCTTCGCGGCACGATGATGGCGTGCAAACACGTCATCCCGGTCATGCGCGAGCAGAGAAGCGGCAGCATCATCAATATTTCGTCCATCGCCGCATGGGTTGATTACCCGCTCGTGGTGTACAAAGCGACCAAGGCGGCGATGATTGCTTTTACACAACAACTGGCGCTACATAACGCGGCTTACGGAGTCCGCGTCAACGTCATCCTGCCAGGACTGATGGATACACCCATGGCGGTTGATACGCGCGCTCAGGCCACCGGCGAGAAGCGTGCAACGATTGCCGCACAACGCGACAAGAGAGTTCCGCTACGGGGCAAAATGGGGACAGCATGGGATGTCGCAAATGCGGCGCTGTTTCTCGCGTCCGATGAGGCCAATTTCATTACTGGAGCCGCGTTGCCGGTCGACGGCGGGGCATTGGTGCGGATCGGGTAGCCGAGGAGGAAATCTCCGATCACGATCCGGCGCGTGAGTAAATCAGTAATCAAAGGGAGGGGCGCGCCGCCTGAAAGGCGGCACGCCGTCAGACTTCGGATTCGGTTACATCTGCCCCGCTTTTTTCTTCGCGGCGGTGATGCACTCTTGCTTGCGATCACCTTGCATTGAATCGCACTTCTTCAATTCCGCAGAATAGGCTGGATCCGAGTTGCTGCCTTGCGTGTTCGGATTGTTTTCGGCCGCGTCCCCCGCGCCGGGACGATTCGCCTGATCCGAGGCTTGATTGCTGGCCGGATCATTTGCCCCAACGGCTTTTCGATCGTCCTGAGTCGCCGCGGAACTATTTTCCTTCATGCGATCGCCATTTGCTTGCGCGTCGCTTTGCCCGGGCTTGCCTTTGGCCGCGCTCGGGGCTTGTGTGTCGCTGTCTGCCTGTGGATCGCGTTTGCGATTCGTGGTGTTGGAAGGGGACTGCGAATCACTATTCCCTTGTGCATCGGCTTGGCCGGGTTTTCCCTTCGTTGCATTCGGCTGGGCTTGCGTCTGGTTGTCGCGGCTTTGCGTATCCTGATCGGCAGCCGATACGCTGGTGCTGAGGGCCATCGCGGTCGCGCTGGCAAGCAATGCACTAAGCAGTTTGTTCATGAAATCTCCTCTTGGATTAAGGACGGCAGTTGGCTGCCGCTGGATGTAGGACACGAGGGCGAAAGAGCCCCATGCCGCTACCTTGTTTCCCGCGCAATGCTCATGCCATGGGATCGCCGTACCAAGCCCGTGATTTGGAAACTTAATTTCTCAACCGTAGCGGTGCCGCAGGCAAGAATTGCAATGCGCAGGTAAAAAATGGGTCAAGGGTGTAGCGGGTGCGTCGTCCGGCCGGTGCGCCGATTAGGCAAGTCGTGTTTTGGTCTGCCCGCCGTTTGACGGTGCCGGTAGGGGCTGAAGGGCAAATGGGCAATGCCGGGTGCCGCCGACGCCGACGCTGTTGGTTTGTAAGGTTCTCGCGAACCCGGCGGTCACGCCACATGGTCCTAACGACTACTGTATCCCTGTTTAGGCGTCACATTGGGCGTTGAAACTTCAACTGTGGACCGCATAGACCCCGTATTGGAACAGTCGTTTTTTGATCTTTCGGTAGATGTGCCGAGGGAACTCGCGACTGAAAGTGGCTTCAATCGCTTCCTTCGGGCATTACGGACGGACGGGATGGAAACGTTCGAGTTGGGCGAGGCAGGGAAGGGGCGCGGATTGGCCCAGCGGACCCTGCGCATCAACGGTGGAACCGGTGCAGGCTTCAAGGCGTTTGGTGTGGCGAAAGAACATGGCTTGGCGGTAGTTCAAATGCGCCTGACCTATCCGGTGGAGGAGGGCCTGCTTGCGGGTCCCTGGTGGGAGATGGTGTTTTCGTCCAAAGATACTCACGAGCGCAAACGATGACTGGAACCGCCGCGCCAGAAAACATGAATAGAGCATATGTCGACAATGAAGACCGGAATAACTTCGGGTCTCGGTTCCGATTGCATCAGGATGGCGAGTCTGCCCCAATGACGAGTGGCTATCGCCTCTTGCTGCGCCTTGCGAAACTCTGGCTTTGCATCGACGGGCTTCTATTGCTGCATGCCCACAAGGCGATTCGGTCGCCGGAAATGTATTACAGCTATTTCATTTGGGCATTGCCGCCTATTCTGGTTCTGGTATTGGCATGGATAATTGCACATGGACGCACCGGACCGCTGCACTTGTCCGCCGATCGTGTGAAAACGTTACTGCCGAGTATTTTCCGCTGAGCTGAAAAGAAACCCTGGCTCGGCGCGGGGCGTCAGGCGTGTTGAAGGCGCTCCCTTCCCCGAGCGGATTTTGTGCGGGACGGCGAGGCCTTCACCTTCAAGATCCGTTCCGACAACGCCTCGTCGACCCTCAAAAGATTCCATCCCACTGGTCACGCTGCTCTCGCGCGTGGCCGTTTCAGTTGGTTGCTCGTCGTAATAGTAGCGCTCGCGGTTTCATTAAAAAATCGCTTAATCCTCATTGGGCTCGGACGCGAAGATCATCAATCATCTCAGCATTTCAATCCGAAAGGCCCTCCAAAAATTTCCAATTGCTATGTACGGTACCGTACAGACGGTGCCGATATCGAGTACCATGCTAGACGCCGTTCACGTCCGCAAAAAGAGGATGGGGAGACGTCATGGCACGGTATATCGCGCGATCCAAAACGATCAAATACGCCGCCGAATTGGCGTTTGACGAATGGGTGCCCGCCAGAAGGTATGCTCATGGCCTTTTGAGAGGCACGGTTGTGGAGATTACCGATACCGCTCCAGAGGCCGGACAGCCGTGTGCCTACATCGTTACCGCCGGACGACCAGGGTTGGTCAGAATTCACCAACGGCACTGAACTGAAAGTTCGCGCGGCGTCCTGTCCTGGGCCAGCCGTGCAGTCTTTGCTATTTCGCAGCTCCCACTTTGCTCATCATTTTGGTGCTGATGGTTTGCCTGGCATCGAAAAATCCTTCCCAGGGATCATCCTTGCGCCGTTTCAAGCGCGGCAACACGGTCTTGACGTTGAAGTGAGCAAACCGGATGTCCACCGAGAGTTCCTTCCAATTGACAGGGACTGCAACGGGCGCCTGGGCACGGGCGCGGGTAGAGTAGGGGGCGATCGCGGTCGATCCTTCATCGTTGCGCAAGTAGTCGATGAAGATTCTGCCGTGCCGCGTCGACTTGGAAACCTTCGCCGTGAACCGATCGGGAAAAGTCATGGCAAGCAAATCGGCGATCGCCTTGCTGAAGGCTTTGACAACCGCCCAAGGTTGAGTGGGCCTGACCGGCACAACGACATGCAGGCCCTTGCCGCCGGTCGTCTTGAGGAAACCTTGCAATCCGATCTCTTCCAATAGAGTCTTGATCAGGCGTACCGCTTCCACGAGCCGGTCCCATGGAAGGTCATCATCAGGATCGAAATCGAAAATGATCCGATCCGGAAAACCCAGTTTGCCGGAGGTCGACCCCCAGGGATGAATTTCCAGCACGCCCATCTGCACCAATGCCACGAGCGCGCTCGTCGAATTTGCCATCATGTACATCGCCGGCCCGTCGCCGGTCGAAACTTTAATCCGGTCAATTGCGTCGCTGGTGCTCCGGTCCACGTTCTTCTGGTAGAAGCATTCCTTTCCCCAGCCGTTCGGACATCGCAACAAGCTCAGCGGGCGCTGTTTGACGTGCGGGACCATCCAATCTCCCACCGCGTCATAGTACAAAGCAAGATCCTGCTTGGTCAGGGCAGCTTCCGGGTAGAGCGGCTTTGTCGGGTTGGAAAGTGGTATGCCGGCGACTGCTTCCGGGCCAGTGGCTCGATGCTTGTTTTCCGTTGCGTCCTTGCGACCGGTACGCTTTAGACTCGCCTGATCCTTTTTCGACTCGCCTATGGCGGCGGGGCGTTCTCTAACTACATCCCTGGCTTTCTTGTCCTGCCGCAATCCCTGAAACGAAGGATGGCGCAACGTGCCCTCGGCGGTCCATTCCGTAAATTCGATTTCCGCCACGAGTTGCGGCTTGACCCAGTGCGAACGCCGTGCCTCCGCACCCTGTGGCGGGTTGTTAAATGCCGGGTTGCTTTGCACCAGACCATCAAGCTGTTTTCTCAGATTCAGCAGTGTTTTGTCGTCGAAGCCGGTGCCGACTTTTCCCGAATAGCGCAACTTGCCACCGGATTCATAGACACCGAGGAGTAGTGCGCCTATGCCCTGGCGAGATCCTGCGGGCTCCGTAAAGCCTCCTATCACCATCTCCTGTCGCATTCCGCACTTGACCTTGATCCAGGAGCGATTGCGCCCGGCGGTGTACTTTGACGTGGCGACTTTGGCAATCATGCCTTCCAACCGCAATTCGCAAGCCTTGCTGAAGAAGGCCGCGCCATTGCCTTGCTGATGAAAGCTAAGGCGCAGGGCGCCAGGGGGCGAGGCCATGACACCTTCGAGCGCGCGCTTGCGCTCGAGCAGTGGCACGCCCCGCAGATCAAAACCGTTCAAATAGGGGAGGTCGAAAACGAAATAGATCAGGTTACTTTCATCTTGTGACGACAATGCGTTCTGCAGACGCTGGAAGCTGCTGCGGCCGTGCTCGTCCATCTGCACGACCTCGCCATCCAGCCAGGCCGTGTCCACCGGAAGGCGTGCCGCCGCGTCCGCGATAAATTGGAAATTGGCGGTCCATTCCTTGTTGTTGCGCGAATACAAGCGCGCTTCACCGTCCTCGATACGACAAAGCATGCGGTAGCCATCGAATTTTATTTCCTCTATCCAGTCTTCGCCGTCCGGTGGCGTCTTGACCAGCGTTGCGAGCTGGGGTTCGATGAAAGGTGGAAGGGACCGGCGTTGCGCCCCTTCTATCCTGGAGGCATCCAAGCTGTTTCTGGATTTCTTTTTCACGGCCCCGCTGCGGAGGTTTTGCTTCACCGATTTGTTGGAGTGCCAAACCCGATCGCGTTCGGCGGCAATTTCCTCGATGCTGCGTCCCGTGGCGACGCTCCTGGGTTTGTCATCGACTACCAGCGCGTCCGGCGCACGTCTTGCCGCGTCATCGTCTTCCTTGATCAGCAGCCACGCCTTGTCTCCACCGTACTTGCCCCCGTGGCTGCGAACCAGAGTCCAGCCTCCGTGCAGCTTTTCTCCCTGCAGGTCGAATTTGAGCTTTCCCTTCCGATAGCCGGCTACGGGGTCTTCCTTTGGCAACCACGTCCCCCGGTCCCATAGAAGCACGGTACCCGCACCGTATTGCTTGGGTGGAATGATTCCTTCGAAGTCGCCGTACTCGATGGGGTGGTCTTCCACGTGCATCGCCAGCCTTTTATCGCTCGGATCCAGACTGGGCCCCTTGGGGACGGCCCAACTCAGCAGAACACCGTCGAGTTCGAGCCGAAAATCATAGTGGAGATGGCTGGCGGCATGTTTCTGGATGACGAAGGCGAGCCCGCGCTTTTTTACTTTGGGCTTTCGCCCTTTGGGCTCCGGCGTCACGCGAAAATTGCGTTTCTGCCGATAGGTATCCAGCGCCATTGCAGCGAGTCTTAGTTTGACGAGTCGGCCACCAGCTTGCGGTAGGCGCTGAAGTGGCGAACGGCATCGCGCTCGCGCCGGAGAGATTGATAGAGAAGGCCCAGGTTGTAGTGGGCATCCCTCATGTCCGGATCCTTGGCCAAGGCCCGTCTGTAAAGTTTGATGGCGTCTTCATGCTTTTGCTGGTCTTCTTTGAGCAGGGCAAAGTTGAACAGCAAAATCGGATCCTCCGGACATGCGTTCACACCTCTTGAGTAAACCGCTTCCGCTTCCTCGATGCGCCCGGATTCATGCATCAACCGGCCGAGATTCGCATAGGCAGCGGCTATGCATGGATCTTCCTCGATGGCCCTTTCATAGGAGGCCATCGATTCCGACGGATCGACCTCTTCCAGAGAGAAGGCATGGGCGAACCAGTCGGCAATTTCCCCGGATACGGTGGGTTGGGCGAAAGACAAAGATCCGCGCGCTTCAGAGATCTCGAGCGCAAGCAGGTATTGTCCATCGTCGGCGCGCCATTGAGCGTCACCCTCCATCACGATCACATCGTTGCCCACTGCGCCGATACGCAGCCCCGTCAAGGGCAACGCTTCCGGCAACTTCTTGCGCAAGTGCTTCAACGATACGCCGATGCGTCTTTGGGACACGCGCGCATCCGCCAGTCCCTTGGCCAGGCGCAGGACGACGAGGTCCCGAAAGCTGAACCTATACTCGCGCCGTGCGCCCCGCGTAGGCGAGACAAAGCCATTGGTGATGAACCGGCGGATCGCGGAAAGCGGCACCCCTACGATCTTCTGCGCTTCCTGGACCGTGTAGGTAGATTGCATGCAGCGCGAATCCGACTATCGCCGAGCCGCCTTTGCTTTGGCCGGTTTGGCAGGGGTCGCTGCAGCCGCAGCCCGCTTCGGGGGTTTGCGTTCAGCCTGCGCCCGCTTTGGAGTCTCCTTGTTAAGGCTCGCGCGCAACGCTTCCATCAGATCGATCACCTGGGCGCCGCCTTTGCCTGAAGGAGCTGCGGGCGATACCGAGATTTCCTTGCCCGATATTTTCTTTTCGATAGCGGTCTCGATTCGCTTCTTCACGTCGTCTTCATACGCCTTGGGATTGAACTCGTCCGCGGAAATCTGCTCGATGAGCTGGACGGCGAGCTTGAGCTCTGCATCTTTTACCGGCGAGTCCTGAATTTCAATTTCCGACATGGGACGGACTTCGTCCGCATAGAGAAGCTGTTGCATCATGAGACCGTCCGCCACCGGTCTTAACTGGACGAGATATTGTTTGCCGCGCGCCGCCCAACGTGCGAGGGCGCATCGGCCGGTTTCGCGCATTCCTTCGGTCAGCAACGCGTACGGTTTTGCGCCCCCCTTGTCGGGAGCGAGGAAATAGGCCTTGTCGTAGTAGATCGGATCGATCTTTTCATCCGGCACGAATTCGGTGATCTCCACCGTTCCCGTTGCTTCCTCTTCCAGGGCCTTCAGTTCTTCGGCCGTAAACGTGACGTACTGATCTTTGGCGAATTCGAATCCCTTGACCATGTCTTCGCGTTCGACCACCACATCCTCTTTCAGGCAGACGTATTGCTGCCGCAGCCGCGATCCGCACTTCGCATGAATGAGATTGAAGGAAACGCCAGCCCGGGGCTGGGTTGCCGAATACAGCTTGACGGGTATCGAAACCAGGCCAAATGAAACGGTCAGAGATGCAATGGATCGCGCAGCCATGAGCTCCCTCGCTGTCGTGGGGTGTAAGTACGTTTACCCAGTGAAGCAATTATTCTGCCATGGAAATATACATGCTGCCTCGTGGATACCGCCCATAGTACCGCTGCCGCAGCTTCCAGCAGGAATTTTTGGCATTTGCGCAGGTAGAAATTACGCCATTGGTCTATTGGAATCTGCCCGAGCGATGCTCGATGCGGCCGCGTTCGCCCGAAATTACTTCTAGAGGAGGGGTGGTATACTACTGTATATAACAACAGCAATCGGTAATCGCCCCAAATGTCTCCGACTCCGCCACCCAGGCCGCCGGAACGCTTCGTCTGCCCGGTTTGCGGCTGTGAAACCTACCACAAGGTGTGGGTTATGGGCCGCAATGGCCGGCAGATCGAAACCGAGGCGTGGCAATGTCTTCGCTGCACCGTCATGTTCCGGGAGCCGATGCGATTTTCGAAATTTCGCTACTGAGTTGCAGCCTCGGCGCGTTTTTGAAATGCCATCGGGATAGTGGTATTAGAACGGGTGCAGCGTAAAGCGGGCAGACCCTAAGCCCTCGATAGAAAATCCGGCAATGCATTTCACATATAAACCGGCCACCCGAGAAGGTGTGGAAAGTTGCCAGCCGGCTTTTGAGATTTTTCCTTGAGGGCCAGTCGACCGGGTGTACTCGAGCCTTTTGTCGGCTCTCTCGGCGTAACTTCTCGCCTATTCCAGAAGCGGTGCAAGGCTGACTGGATTCCCGTCGATGAGTTCCTATCAAACGGACGATGGCCCCGGCGCGCCGGTCTCTAACATCAGAGGAGGAAACAAGAATGCGCAAAATGACGATGTCTATGTACCCGGTCTTGATGGCGGCAGCAACTCTCTACGGAATGCAGGCCTTCGCGGTCGATTTTGTCGAGGCCGCACCCAAGCAGACCAAGGTGCTGGTCGACAACGACAAGGTCAGAGTGATCCGAGCATCTTTCAAGAAGGGCGACAAAGTTCCGATGCATTCGCATCCGGAAATCGTGGTGTACATACTGAAGTCCGGAAAAACAAGATTCACCAACGCGGACGGGAAAGTCATTGAAAGCAACGCCAAGGAGGGAGAATCGTTTTTCCGTCCGGCCGTTTCGCATTCGCACGAACACCTCGAAGACTCGGAAGCGCTGGTGATAGAACTGAAGAAGTAACACGTGCAGCAACGCGCTAGCGCGAAATGGACGTTCGGTTCTTGTTCGTCACAGTTAGCAGGAGGAGGCCTCGAGAACGTTTATTCGGTCAGGGAACGCGATCCTCACCGAGAAAATGAGGGGCCTGCTCCGCGCAGGCCGCCATAGGTGTGCCATGACCCGGCGACGAGCCAGCCGCAATCGACTGGAATGTTCGCGCCGGTGATCGCAGCGGCGTCGGGGCTCACCAGGAACGCCACGGCACGAGCAATTTCCGCGGGCTCGACCAGACGCCCGAGCGCGGCATTGCGCTCGAGAGCAGAAACATCCCGCTCGCCTTTTTCGATAGCCGCCTGCAAGGCCGGGGTGCGCGTATAGCCCGGGGACACGGCGTTTACCCGAACCTGAGCCGGTCCCCACTCCGCCGCGAGGCATTCGGTCATGGCGATCACGGCGGCCTTGGCCGGCGCATAAGCGTGCAGAGGCATCGAGCGCATGCCCGCGACGGACGCGATGTTGACAATATTTCCGCGATGACGTGCGGCCATGCGCGTGCCAAACAGAACCGCCGCCACATAGGTGCCGCGCTGGTCCACACGGACCACCTCATCCCACGTTGCCATGGGCAAATTTTCCGGCTGCGACGGCACCTGAATCACCCCTGCGCTGTTGACCAGGATCTCCACCGGGCCCAGTTCCGCCTCGATGGAATCGGCACAGCGCCGCAGGGCTTCCTCATCGGCCACATCGACTACCCAGGCACGGCCGTTGACCTCGCGTGCAAGGGCATGCACGCGATCGTCCCGGTCGAGCAGCGCGATGCGCGCGCCGCGCGCTGCCAGTTCCCGGCAACACGCCGCGCCGATGCCGCTGGCACCGCCGGTAACCACCGCCACACCAGACAGGGAAGTGATGGGCATTTACTTTACCTGTGCTTTCAAGAAGCGAACTACGTCAAGTTTGTACCTGCAATGATTGTCTCGACGCCGGCCGTTAGAGCGCCAGATAGCGGCTCTTCACCAGGTCATTTTTCCTGACCGCTTCGATCGTGTCCCGGTAGACGATCTGGCCCTTGTCGATGATGGTGGCATGACTGGCAATGCCAAGGCAAAAATGCATGTTCTGCTCGGCGAGCAGCACGGTAACGCCCATGTCCCGCAATCGCCGAAGCAACTCGCCGATCCGCTCCACGATTACCGGCGCCAGCCCCTCGCTCGGCTCGTCAAGCAGCAAGCCGACGGGATTGCCCATGAGCGTGCGGGCGATAGTGAGCATCTGCTGCTCTCCGCCCGATAGATGTCCGGCCATCCTCTGCTTCAGCGGGCCGAGCAGGGGAAACATTTCATAGACGCGATGCAGATTCCAGTAGTCCTCTCCCCCGGGGCCCTTCTTGGCAGCAATGACCAGGTTATCCTCGACCGAATGGTCCGGGAATACCTGCCTGTCCTCAGGCACGAACCCGATGCCCGCGCGCGCGATCACGTAAGGCTTTTTCCCCTGAACATCCTTATCGGTGACCCGAATGCGCCCGCGCGCAGGCGGAGCAATGCCGGCAATCGCCTTGAGCGTAGTGGACTTGCCCGCGCCGTTTCGACCGAGCAAGGCCATCGTTTGCCCTTCGAGGACGGCGATGCTCACATCGAACAGGATCTGACTTGTGCCGTAAAAAACGTCGATACCCTGCGCCTCGAACATTATGCGATCGCTCATGGTGGGTGCTCTGCATCGTATCGGGCGCCAAGATAGGCCTCGATGACGCTGGGGTGGCGGCGGACTTCCTCCGGCGTGCCTTCGGCCAGCACGCGTCCGTAACTGAGCACGCGGATGGTCTGGGCGAACTTGAACACGATATCCATGTCGTGCTCGATAAAAATCAAAGTCATCTTCTTGCGCTGCCATAACTGGTGGACGGTTTCCATCATCCGCCCGCGCTCTTCAGGGCCCATGCCCGCGGTGGGTTCGTCCAGAAGGAGCACCCGCGGTTCCAATGCCAGCGCCAGCGCGATATCGAGCACTTTTTGATCTCCGTGCGACAAGTTGCCCGACAACGTGTCCGCCTGCGCGGTCAACCCGACCAGTTCCATCACTTCATCCGCCTGCGGTTTCGCGACGGTCAGCGGGAAGCGCCGGCCCAGTCGCGCATGCCAGCGGTGATGGGCGTTGACCGCACCGAGAATTGCTTCTCGCACGCTCAGCGATGGAAAAATGCTGGCGATCTGAAAAGCGCGGCCGATTCCACGGCGCACGATAGCTGGAGCGGAAAGTCCGGCAATGTTCTCGCCATCAAGGAGGATGCGCCCGCCATCCGGCCGCAATGCTCCGCAAATGAGATTGAAGAAGCTGGTTTTGCCGGCGCCGTTGGGGCCGATGACGGCCGTCAGCGATCCCGCCGCAAAATGCAGGCTGACTTCGCTTATCGCGCTGATGCCGCCAAAAGATTTCTGCAGATTCTCGATCTTGAGCATGTCAGTGGCGGCCCTGCGTCCCCGGATTTTTTCCAGGCCCCGGCGCGGCGGGCGCGTATTTTCGCCATGCCTGCATGACGAACCCCAGTAAACCTTTGCGCAAACCTAGCGCGAAAACGAGAATGACTACCCCGAGGACCAGGCTGTAGTGTTCGGTCACCCTGGTAATGAGATCGTTCAGCAGCAGCAATAGTGCGGCGCCTACCAGCGGCCCAAAAAAAACACTGACGCCGCCGAGCATGATCATGAACACCGCCTCGCCCGATACGGTCCAGTAAGCAAAATCGGGATACGCGCTCGACACGAACAGACTGATGAGCACGCCGCCGATGCCGCCGAACACGCCCGCTACGATGAACGCCAGTACGCGAATGCGCCAGACCTGGATGCCAAGAAAGCTCGCGCGCCGCGGATTGTCGCGAATCATCCGCAGCGTATAACCGAATGGCGACTGGACCAAATGCCACATCAGGAACAGCGAAACGACCAGTGTCGTACAACAAAACAGATACAGGTGATGGGGGTCGTCAAGATGCACGCCCAGGAACGGCGGGCGCGGAACGCCGCCGGTGAGCCCCTGATCCCCGCCGGTAATCGTGGTCCAGGCGATGATCAGGCTGTACAGGAGCATCTGGAATGCGAGCGTGAGGAACGAGAAATAGATTTCTTTGAGCGGCACGCATATGGCGCCGATGATCGCAGCGACCAGCGCGTTGATGAACACCGTCAAGGCAAATGCCACCGGGATCGAGGTGCCAAGTTTCTGCATCAGCAGGGCGAAACTGTAGGCGCCAAGCCCGAAGAACAGCCCGTGCCCGAACGAGACCATTCCGGCATAGCCGACCAGCAGGTTCAGCGAGGTCGCAAAGATGGCGAACGCCGAGGCACGCATGACAAAGTCGGCGAAAGACTTGGCCGGGAAAATCATGGGTAACGCTGCCAGCAGCGCAAGCAGGGCGACAGCAACCAAGGCATCTCTGCCAATCGATGGCTTGCGCACGCCTCAGAGTTCCTTCCCGAACAGGCCGGTCGGTTTCGTGATGAGGATAAGGGTCATGAACAAGAACATGATCCCTTCTGTGAACAGGGGAAAACCTATCGAACCGAAACTGCGAACCAGGCCGATCAACAGGGCGCCCACCAGAGCGCCAGCCACCGAGCCCATACCGCCGATTATGGTGACGATGAACGACTCGATCAGGATGGAGAACCCCATTCCCGCTACCAACGAGCGGACTGGCACTGCCAGCGCACCTGCCAGCCCGGCGAGCAGTGATCCCAGGGCGAAGACTCCGGCGTAAACCATCGTCGTATTGATGCCGAGTGCCGAGGCCATCGTCGGATTGACCGCTGCTGCGCGCACGATCTTGCCGATCCGGGTTCGTGTGATAAGGAAACCGAGGACCAGCGCAACCAGAACAGTGATCCCGATCAGAAACAGATAGAAAACCGGCAGGACGCCGCCGGCCACCATGATCGGCGGGCGTTGAAATGCGGCTGGCATGCCCATCGACCGGAATTCCGCACCCCAGATGATTTTCACCGCGTCGTCGAGGATGAGGATAAAGCTGTAGCACACCAGCAGTTGCATGAGGACGTCGGTGCCGTAGACGCGGCTCATGAAGAGCCGTTCGAACACCAGGCCGAACAGCCCGACACCTAGGGCGGCGCCCAGCACCGCGAGCGCATAGCTGCCGGTGACGTTATATATGGTGAACGCAAAATAGGCCCCCAACATGTACAGGGAGCCGTGCATGAAGTTGATCACCTTGAGGGTGCCGAAAATCAGCGACAGCCCGGCCGCAACCAAAAAAAGCAGCATGCCGCTGATCAACCCGCCCGTGGTTTGTGTGACCAGGCAAGAGGCGGACGCAAAGCATGCCAGCATCGCTTGCAAATCCAATGGTCTGCTCCTGGTCTGGGACCGGCAGTCACTATGGCGCCGCGGTTCGCGCGGGGTGGAAATCGCTCGCTAGGTGTAGCCCAGCGATTTCTTCCACTCGGATTCGTGCTCGAAAATCGCCTTCCAGTCGCCCGGGGTAACGTTGGGAACGTAAGGCTCCTTCGGAATGGTGGTGCCCCAGCCTAATGCATAACCGACGGTGGTCTGGTCCTCCGGGCGCATGGTAATCGTCCCATCGGCGCCGAACGGCGTCTTGAGTTTCATGCCCCGAATCGCATCTGCGAGCTTTGCACTATCGGTGGAGTTGGTCTTCCTGATTGCCGACACGATGAAATTCATGGCAACGGCGTTCTCCCATGACCAGTTGGTGGGATAGTCCCCATATCTGGCCTTATAGTCGTCGGCCCAGGCGGCATTTTCGGCGTTGGCCGGGAACGTCTTGATGTACCGGTTCGATGAATGAATACCCTGCGGAAGATTTTTCACGGCGGTCAGCGTCGTGTAGTCGGCCATGTTGATGGCGAACATGTTGGTCTGGCCCAGCAGATTGTAGATGCCTGCCTGATCGACGAAGGAAACGAGGTCGCCCGCCCACAGTGCGGAGTACAAGGCCTGTGGCTTGGCCTGCAGGATCTTGGTGATGTTTTCCGTATAGTCGGCCTGGAACAACTTTGGCCAGGCTTCGCCGACCATCTCTATATCAGGCTGGAAGCGCTTCAGGTACTGCATGAACAACGAAGTATTGTCCCGTCCGTAGGCATAATCAGGGGAGCAACTCATCCAGGTTCTGAGCCCCTTGGCCTTGGCGACGTTCGCCGCATAGGTGGCGCTCACGATCGCGTCGTGGATACCCTGGCGCGCGGTACGAAAAGCGGTGGCCACGCGGATCTTCGGATCGGCCGAAAGCGAGGACGTCTCGGAGTTCGTGTGCAAACACAGCACTTTCAATTCACGAATGACTTCCTGGACGGCAAAGGCACCGGCGGACGACTCGGCGTCGATGATGATTTCGCAGCCGTCGCCGTTGATCAACTGCCGCGTGTTATTGGCCGCTTCATCAGGCTTGCCCTTGGAGTCCCGGGTAATGATTTCGATCTTGCGGCCTCCGAGGCCTCCGGCGGCGTTGAACTTTTCCACCTCCGTCGTCACGGAATTACGCGAAGAAATACCAAGTTGGGCGACGCGTCCCGACAAGATGGTTGGCATGCCAATACGGATCGGCTTGTTCTGCGCACGCGAGACAAAGGGAAATCCGATTCCGGCTGCAGCGGTTATGGCACTTGCTGCCTTGATGAACTTGCGGCGATTCTTCGGTTCTTTCCTGGAATCCTGCATAGCCTCCTCCTGATGAGCGGGCGGGACTCGCGGTGCGGTCCCTTTGCGCAATGTCCCATGACCGGCGGCTGGTTTCGGCTTCTGCACTCGCCGTTCGCCTTAACACTAGCATGGACAGGCGATATCGTGAATGAAAGCAAGTAGCTGGGTGTCTCGACCTCTTCCTGGCAACTAAGACGGCGCGCCGCTCGCTAAAGCGGCCATCACGGGATCGAGGGCGAGAAAGTCAGAGTTCAAGTCCCGCCGCAAGCGCATGTCATGTGCATCCACGACGGCAAACCAGGGTCTCATCCAGCTGCGTCGCAAGACTGATTCATTGCGCTCCGCCAAGTCGGGCAACGCCCTTCGAGAGGAAACGGCGAGGTGAAATTAGGTTGTCGTCAATCGGCAACACTTTAGCATCTTACGTCCTGGGGGCTGCAAACGGAATTCGATGATCCAATGGAGGCATTGTGTGCACCCTGCGTTCACGAACTCACGCCATCTTCCTCAGGAAAAATGCACGCTGCGAAATGGGAAGTCACGCAAAGGCCACCCGCATTTACGAATGCATGGGCATGGGTACGGAACTTAACTGATGCTGAAGGGGCACATGAATAACTTCGGTCTTTTTTTCAAACTGCGGGCGTGGTTGATGGCGTTGGTAGCGGCGTCCTTTGTGGCTGGATGCGGGAGCGGAACGGGCAATTCCACTCCAAATGAAGGGGGGCAGACGAGCGGGCCGCCCCCGACCGCTGCAGGAGCAGGTCAGGGCTTGGGAAGTGGCCGAGGACCAGCGCCGCTGAATCTTGGGACGTCGGCCAATTACGTGATCCTCACTGTCAATGCGCTGACAAACAAGCCTCCTTCAGTCATCACCGGAAACATAGGGTTGACCAAGCAGCGCGGGTCACTGATCGGTTTAACCTGTGACGAAGTGTCTGGCGAAATAGTCACAATCGACAGGACCCGTACTTTACCGTGCAGCAGGACGGATTCTGCCGGGTTGCTCAAGGGTGAACTCGATGCAGACGACGCTTACAACGATGCTCTTGCTCGAACGGCGGATTACAACGAACTTGCCGATGGAAATATCGGCGGGCTCAATCTCGGACCGGCAACCTACGCGTGGAGCGGAGCAGTTACGATAAATTCGACTCTTTGGCTGACTGGTGGCCCGAACGACGTCTGGATTCTGCGGATGCATGAACAACTCACCGTTAGTCCGGGCGTGCAGATTATTCTTCAGGGCGGTGCGCTACCGCAGAATGTGTTCTGGGCGCCGAGAGCCACCGTGGACGTAGGCAGCGCGGTGCAGTTCCAAGGGATTCTGCTGCCCGCGGCGCCAGTATTCATGGGGAACGGTGCATCGATAAAGGGCAAATTGCTGGCGGCGGAGGTCCATCTCGATCAGAATACGGTCGGCCCGTAAGCTTCCTTGGGCGGCGGGGCGAATTCTCCTCCCGCCGCGTCTCAGAGCCCCTTTCAATTGACGCGCGCGATCTGCAAGGACGACAATCCCGAACATCGGTCGCGGAGAGCCATTCAGCTTAAGCTCGGGGAGAAGAGCAGCTACGTTCCCGGTTGAGAATCGAGTTCTCGCAAATAAAAAATCGCAGGATGTCTTGGGAGAGGCCTCCAAATGCAGATTGACTCAAACTGGGTCGTTTTCTATATCTTCAGTGCCCCCGATGCGAAACAGACATCGGAAACGGTGTTGCAGACCTTGCGCGCAATTTATGCCAACGCAGGCTCCCCGTCCGATATATACGTTTATCATCGCAAGAATCGCGATGGCGACTACGTCTACTACGTTTCGCCTGCAGCCATCAATCTATATCGCGATGTCATCGCCCGATTCATTTCAATGAAAGTAGCGCAACCCCTCTCCGCGGCGAATTTGACTCTGTTGATACCTGACGAGCCGGTCGGTAGCGATGGCCTCATCGGGTCCTTGCTGCCAACCTGAAAGTTCCCGGCCGGTTAGGCTGCAAATGGACTACTGCAGGTTGGGTGGTCTGGGAACAATTAATGCACATGCTCTGGTCATCTTCGTCACCGGCGAAACGATCATGACCTGGTATCAGATTAAAGTTCCGAAGAGTGCGGTTTCCGACCTCGCGCACAAGGCTTTGTTAGGGATGATTCGTCATTGCCTGGGAGCTGCGCGACATCCAAAAGGCGCGGCGGTTTATCACCGTCACACCGACGAAGGCGAACGTTTCTATTTCTTCTCGCCACAAGCCGCCAAGGTCTGCAAGCAGACGCTCAAGATCTTTGGCGCGCGTAAAAAATTCAGACAGCCGGACGTCACGGGATTCACGCTTCTGGGTTTGGGCCATTTTGAGTAAAGAAGGTTTTGGTAACCGATGTGGCCGAAAATTGCGGAAGATGAGAGCTCTTCTCGGGTGTCTACCTGTGCCTTATGAGGCATTCGCTGCATTGACAACTGGGATGGGTAGGACCAACCTCACAATAGTACGAGCCCATCCTCAGCTCATGAACAAATTCTTGGCTCCGATCGATATCGACCGGTAAACCTTACCCGCCAGTTTGTAAATCCTTGCAATTTGCCTGCCCGTTTCCCTCGTGGCAGCCCCCGAACAAACGGCAAGATATGGGCATGCTCTTTGCAAAACTTGTCTAGCATCAATTTTTTATGAACGTGCTCGTACCTCACCTGGAGATTCAATATGTCTAAATTGCTTAATACTGTTCTGGCCGCCTCGCTCGGATTCGCGGTTAGCGCTCCCCTCTACGCGGCCGATACCTCTAACCGGACGACCGAGGCTTGGTCGGATTCGCAATACCGTTCAGCGAGCAACAAATGCAATTCACTGAGCGGTACCGAAGCGGCAAAGTGCATTGTCAACATTCGGCGCGCGGGTGGTGGTGGCAGTTCCCTGGCAGTTTCCGTTCCGGACGAAAACGGCAATAACGCCAATACGGTGAAGTCCGGAAAATTCAACGAGGAAGAATACATGACGGCGATGAAGCGTTGCGATGCACCGAACGTTACCGACAAAGATCGTTGTATCGCCGATGTGAAAGATCATTTCGGCCGCATGTAATCTGCCCGCAAAGAGTCGTCTCCTTCGCGTAGATTTATGCGATCGAGATACGACGGCCGCGTTCGCTATCGAACGCGGCCGTCGGCATTTGGATGGTATCCATTGTGTCGCTTTCCAGTTTGCCCGCTTTAGCCAGCGCGCGATTTTGGAAGGCACGGAGTTTGCATTGCCACATTGAACTGCAGGCGCCAGGACGAGGAATCAATCCCGAAATGATGTGGCGCGGATGCATGAGCGCCTTCATTCGAGGAGAACCACATGAGCCCGCGGGCGAGATTGATCGTTGCATTCCTATTGACCGGTCTATTGGCGAGCGCCACAGGTTGTGCGGATTTGACCAGAAAAGGACACGAATTCGACGAGGGCGTCAGTGACTCATGGATCACAACAAAGTTGAGGAATGACCAGCCGGTTGTCGGGCAGGTCAACGCGAATCATGGACACGTGAGGACAGCAGATGGCGTGGTTGCTGCGAGCGCTGCTCCGCAAATATACAACGATGCCAGGGCTACCGGCGAGTCAGCCGAAAAGCCGAAAAGCGACCTCGATATGAGCCAGCCAATGGGCCACCGGAGTTTGCCTTTTTTTCCGGTATTTGCAGTCCGCCCATGGTGACACGGGCTGGTACGGCGTTCTTGGGCAAGAAAATTTGGAGTGAGTAAGGAATTGGTGGAGGCGGTCACCGCCGTGGGAACGCAGCCGTAACGAGCGCGACAGCAGGTTCGAGCCCCGAAAGTCTGATCATATGCCGGGAACTACATAAAGCGTCCATTGACCAACGACCATACCTGAGCAAGGTTACGCTGCCCCCGAGTATTTTCGCGTTGGCGCAGCGTGCGGAACCCGCGAGGCACCCACCTCCCGGGTTTCGTTTTTGCGGCTATCGGCTCGAGCTTTGGACGCCGAGCGGTGCCGTTTGGACATTTACGACGCAGAGCACATCCAGGTCGATCGCGATTTTTGCTTGCTGCATTCGTTACCCTGATTCCCCGTCTGGCAAGCGGTCTCGTAGTAGAACCGCTACGACGCCTACGGGAGTCGCCCGATTTCGTTTACACGCGGGCGGAACTACCCTGCACACCGGCGGCGACGAAGGCGAACGGGATCCAATCTGCTGTCGACGCCAATCGAAAGATAAAAGCATGAGCTGGAGCAGCACTCAAACAAAAGGAGGAGGTATGTCAGATGATTTGTCAAATGCGCAGAGCGAGGGAATCAGAATCAACGTGAACGAGTCCTGGGACGTGAGATATTGGGCAAAGGAACTAGGGGTGACCGAGGAAAAATTGACCGAGGCAATAGACGCCGTAGGCGTCCAGGTCGATGCGGTGCGCAAGTATCTGGGAAAGTGAAATTCAGCAGTGGTGGCGACGATTTGGCATGAATGAATAAAGCGTCCAACCGAAAAGGGCATACCTCGATGAAGAAAGTCGTCTTGATCCTGATGCTGTTCAGCACTAATGCGGGGGCGGAATGGACGCCGGTTGGCGTCAGTAGCAATCTTCAGAGGTACTACGCCGACTCCAGCACCATTCGCAGACAAGGCAACCTGGTAAAAATGTGGACGCTGGTCGATCACAAGACTGCGCAAAAAACGGAGGGAATTGGTTTCTCTTCGGGGAAAGCACAGTACGAATATGATTGTGACGCCGGGCTGCGCAGACTGCTCTATTTTCAATTGCATTCGGGCAGCATGGGACAAGGGGAGGTCGTTTACACCGATGCGGACCCCAGTGCATGGGAACCGACGTCCCCGGACAGCGTAGCTGAGAGTCTATGGAAGTTTGCTTGCAAGCAGTGACTCCGGCATGAATTCGCAGTTCGGGTAGATGCTCGGTCGTTGCGCCGAGTGGAGGCACCGTGATCCAGAATTGGTCCCCTGTCTGGCACGTTCAAAAAAGTAAGCGGGGGCCGGAAGCACGGCAAACCTGCACAAGCATGAGAGGTCCGCAAATGCACCTGTAGAGCTCGCAAAAAAACTTCGTGAATTTGAATTGTTGGGCGAGATTCTTTGTAGGGGAAGTACTACGTCGGCGCATGCTTCCGATCGCCTCGATCGTTGCAACCGAGCTATTTTTCCTTTGCAACGCATTGGGTTCGATCCGCGCCCACTGCCGTGACGCAATTTTCCAGTTTGGTCGGATGGAGCTCGTCGTGGTTACTGGAGTGAGCATTAGCGCGGCTCGCGCCGTTGTCTTGCGGACGATCATGCGATTTGGCCGCGCAGCCCTGCAACATTGATATGACAACGCAGGCATGCAAAACCGTGAGCAAGTTGGTCATCGAAGTCTCCGGAGGTCGATAGTAGATCCTGTTGGCAACGCAACTGCTGTGCCAAATGGCTGCGTCCCACTCAACAGTCTCATTCCATAGGGCAATCAATTCCAGTCATGCGAGTGGCATCGGTAAACATGGCCCGCGGATTGAAAAAACGAAAAGTTGCGGACATTGAGATTGCAGCGCGTTTCTGCGTCTCCTCGCAAATGCGCGGAAAGAAAAAAGCCGCGCCGGCGTTTCTGTCGGTGCGGCTAACGGGTACCGCAAAAGCCAGTACCCGGGGAGGAGATTGCAGTGTCACTATGCCCTGTCGATATGACGCATGAGGTGCCGGCGTGCATGGCCCGGGAAGACTATGCCGTTGTCTGCCTTGGAGCCCCGCGATCGTAGTGGTTATGCCACGCCGGGTAAACGCAGATTCGAATGCCTTGTCATTTGCCATGGCCCAGGCGCCAATGTGATCTGGCGCACAGACCATCGTCGGTACAGGCACTACCGTGGTATCCGACGCGGTGCGGGCTCGTAAACGCTCCACACCGGGGTACTTTCCGCCGTACCAAATGCATAGTGAGGTGCTAACTCACCCGCGATGGCGGCTGGAGGTCGGATATCAAATGGCGCAAGGCGTTTCGTTATGCGCCGCCCTTTGCTAAACCAGTGTTCGAGGAAACCTACATGAAACTGTTAATTGCCATCACATTGACGCTGGCATTACTCGTGTTGGCGGGGATCGATGATCAGTTCGCCATGGGACCGGATCCCGGAGGCCATACCGGCGCGACAGTCACACCGGAAACGACCAAAACCGGAAGTTCTACAGTCGATTCCGCGCGCCAGTCGGCCTCTGGCAACAAAACTGAAACCAACGAGCCCTCCAGCAGCCCATCTTCGGCAAAGAAGAAGTAGTGCATTTCGATATGGCCGCAGTCCATCGCCTGTGCAACTTGAGCGAAGAACACAGTCATATCGACGCAGGCGCGGTACGGATGTCTGGCATTTCATGCCGCAGTGCCCGGATTGGCCGACCCTGGATTTCAGGGAAAGCTCGTCGCCCGCGGCGGGGAATGTGTGCGCGGAATGTCTGGACCGTCAGCCGATGAAGGTACCAAGCCGACGCAAGGGCGATACCAAAAAACCCCGCAATTGACCCGGCGCACCGGGGATTGACGGGTCGCGCAGCCATGACGCGCGGCGGCCTGGCGGGGCAAAATGCAAACGAGTTACCCTCACGGCCGATTTCAGCTTGAGAGAGTCAGGCCTTTGCAGAAAGGCCTCGAAGCATGGCTTCGATTTTCTCGATGGGCGCGGGTGGGCTGAACAAGAAACCCTGCATCTCATCGCACTTCAGGCCGTGCAAAAGCCGGCGTTGTGCTTCCGTCTCGACTCCCTCCGCGATTACGTTTAGTTTGAGCGAGTGCGCCAAAGTGATGATTGTGGACACGATATTGAGATCGTCCGCACTGTGTTCCATGGCCAGCACGAATGACCGATCGATTTTGAGCGTGTTGACCGGCAGCTTCGAAATATAAGCCAGGGACGAATAGCCTGTGCCAAAATCGTCCACAGCGACGTTGACGCCCATATCCCGGACCGCGCGTATTTGGGCGGTATTTTCCTTTATGTTCTCCATGATCACGCTCTCGGTAATCTCGAGATCAAGACCGTGAATTCGCCCCGCCGCCCAGCCAATCGCATTGGCGACCGAGTTTGCGAAGTCCTTTTGCCGCAACTGTAACGGCGATACGTTGACCGCAATGCGCGGACACGCGATCCCCTTGGCCGACATTGTCCGATAGTCGGATACAGCCTGCCCCAGCGCCCAGGCGCCGACATGGAATATCAGTGCGGTCTCTTCGAGCAGCGGGATAAATTCCATCGGTGGAACCAGCCCCGATTCCGGGTGGTTCCAACGAATCAATGCTTCCAGGCCGCAGATTCGGCCGTCCGCCATATTGATCTTGGGCTGGTAATGCAAAACAAATTCCCGCCGCTCGATGGCGATGCGGAGTTTGGTTTCGAGGCTCAGTTTCTCGGCAACCCGTGCATGCATCTCGGCCGCGTAGTAAAGGTGCCTTTCGGTGGATGATTTCGCCTGTTTCAATGCTGCCTCGGCATTCTTGAATAGCGACTCGGCATCGATCCCATCGGCAGGATGAACGGCAATGCCCGCTTTGGTGGAGACACGAATTTCGCGACCATTCAATTCGAAAGGCTGCTCCAGAACCGCAAAAATCCTGTCCTCGAGAATTCCCGTTACTGCTTCCTGCGCAACATTGCCAATGGCAATGGCAAAGGTGTCGCCGCTGATGCGCGCCAGACTGACTGGCTCGTGCAATGACTGCCTCAGGCGATCAGCCACGATCTTGAGCGCCGTGTCACCGGCCTGGCGGCCGAGTGTGTCGTTAAGATGCCGGAAACGATCCAGATTCAGGATTATCGTCGCAACACTTGCGGTGCCCCTGGCGGCATGGATGAACTGGCTCAGACGATCACGAAACAGGGTGCCGTTCGGCAACCCGGTTAGCGCGTCGTAGTAGGCCAGGTAGTTGAGCTTTTCTTCTTTTTCGATATATTCCAGTGCATAGGAAATATCGCCCGCCAATGCAGTCAGCAGTTTGATTTCCTCGTCGTCGAAGAAGTTTTGTTCGGATGCGTACAAGGAAAGTATCCCAAAGGTTTCGCCGGCCACGAACAATGGCAATGAGACAACTGCCCTGGCACCCATTCGTATCGCTGCGCGCCGCACGTTTTTCGCGGTCGGCTCCAGGTCGACGCCGACCAGGGCCGGATCCCGTTCGATGTCGTTGTCGAAGGCAGGCCGTTTTTCGCGCAACGCCTCTTCCGATGCCCCCAACGGAATCACACCTCCGGGACCGGAAAAATCGGCTTCGCCGGAATCATCGCGCAACCCTGCCTGTGCCACTTGCACGAGATTCCCGCTGGCATGATCGAGCATGCCCATCCACCCGACACTGAATTCTCCATGCTCGACGATGATGCGGCAGGTTTCCTGAAAAAGCTCCCGTCTGTCCCGGATGCGAACAATGGCGGAATTGATACCGCTCAACACCGCGTACACGCGATTGAGGCGCTTTATTTTTTGTTCGGATCGCTTTCGTTCCGTAACATCCTGAAGCGTGCAGAACCACTGCTTGGTAGCGTTCGCGTGTGTCTGTACCTGCAACGGTTCGATCACCTGTTGGACATGGATCCAGTCGCCATTTGCATGACGCAACCGGTATTCGACATCCACTCGCGCACCCGTAATGGCAGCTTCAATGCTTTTCCCGCGAAAGAAATCACGATCGTCCGGGTGCAGCAAAGCAAGCCAGGCGCGCGTGCTTTTGGGCACCTGGTCCGGTTGTATACCCAGCAACTGTGGCAAGGTGTCTGACCACGTTTCGAAGGCGCCGTCCAAGCCCGTGATGATGTGCGCAAGCTTGGCCAATGACTGAGCGCGGCTCAGACCCGCTTCACTCTTGCGCAGTTCTCCTTCGGCTTGCCGGCGCGCGTTGCGCTGCAGGGTTTCACTAATGGCACGTTCCACTGCGGCGGGCAGCCGGATCAGGTTGGACTTGAGGACATAGTCCGTGGCGCCGTTCTTCAAGGCTCGAACCGCGTATTCCTCCCCCAGATTGCCTGATACAAAGATAAAGGGAATGCTGGAATAGTCCCGGGCTGCGATTGCAAGCGCATGCATACCGTCAAAACGGGGCATGGAGAAATCGGACAAGATCACGTCTGGCCTGAAATCCTCGAGTTCCTGCCGAAAATCGACTTCCGTCTCGACGCGTCGTCCTTCACAGCGCAGTCCTGCGCGCTTGAGTTCTCTCAAGGAAAGCTCGGCATCGACTGCAACGTCTTCGACCAGCAGTATTTTCAGAGTGGAGGGCAAGGCCGCCAGGTCAGGAGACGTTGGAGGAAGCGGGCGCATTGGATGGATACCTCGATGACCGACCGGGAAAGCACTGCACAGAAACGCGGCGAATTGCTCCTGTCAGTTCTGTTTACCAGACTTTACCGTGCGTGCAACGCGACACGCAATATCCCGGACTCTCGGTTCCTTGAACTGAACCTTACGCCCCTTTGGACTATGCCGTGTCGCCCGGCCTAAGCATTCTCTTGCCTTTCGCCGTGAGAATGAGACGCCCATCGTCGCCATGCGTTATATACCCGTGCTCGACGAGTTTTTGCGATATTTGGAGTACTTTTGACGTTGGCTGGCCCTGCGATCTGGCGTCATTGATAGCGGCAATGGCCCCGAGTTCTGCTTGCGTAAATTCTATGTCTGCCATTTTGTTCATGCTTTCGTTGTACCCACCGACGCATCCAGCCTTCTGGGGCGTTCGTTGCTTGAACAGACAAGACCGCGCCTTCCTCGTTGCAAGTCCCGGCCTGCTCACGCCTCCGGATCCTAGTCGGCCGTTGCACGCGAGGTGTTCACCACACTACTCTGGTGTAGACGACGAATATGTTCGGTAACCCACATTCTGAAATGTTTTAACGCTCACCCCGGGCAGTGCGGGAGGTTTGTCTTCGGAGAGTTTTCCGGACCACACGGAGGGAGGAGGTGGCCCGAACGCCCCTGAAATTTGAGGGGCAGACCCGTGCGAGATTCTCGCAAGCCCCTGCACACATTTAACTGGATTGTCGAACCCGGGCCGGCGCCCTCACTATGCCTGACGCGGGGCGCCTTGGTGCAATTGCTCGCCCGGCCTACTTCATCGCCTTAAGCTTCTCTTCAGCGGCAGCATGGTCCGCTTTGGCTTTCTTCATGCAGGCTTTCTTCTCGCCGCCAGTGAGCTTCTTGCAATCAGCCTTCGCCATCTTGTAGTCGGCCGAAGCTTGTTTCTTCGCCGCCTTGTATTCTTCGGTCGCGGCTTGGGTACCCAGGCTCAAAGTCAGGGCGCACAGGCCAGCGGCCAGAACGGAAAGCGTTTTCGTCATGATGATGATCTCCTAAAGGTGGATCCGCTACGTGGATCGGGCCTTATTTGAGTGCCCCATGCGATTCTAGTTCCAAGGGCAACAGATAACGGTATCCGGGCGAGTTGTTCGCCGCATGCCTTGTGGTTCCGGCATTGTCGCCATGCAATATGCATCCCGTGTCGCTCCGGGATTCACCTGGCACCTTCCAGGCAGGCGGGCCAGACATCCCCGCGGCACGGCCCTTGCTAAAGGTCTTGCCACAGGCTGTTGGGATCAAGATCCCGCGCAGGGAGAACCCCTCGCGTGCAGACCAGTCATAGCCAAGTGTTGTGTCAGATTTGTTCCTTTCGCCCGGTGGGCGGCAGATCTGGTCCGAATTAAGCTAAGGAGAAAGCATCATGAGCGAAACCCCGGCGAAACGAGGCAGTGGGGCCAGTATCCGCCCGAACAGCGGCCCAGACTCAGGGCCTGATTTGAGATCGAAAGACAGAACCCGGCGAGATAAAATTGCCATCGTTGCTTACTATCACGCGCAACGCCGCGGGTTTTGCAATAGCGGCGAGCTTGACGACTGGCTCTCGGCCGAGCGGGAGGTTGAATCCGGCCGCAGCACCCAAGGTGGCGTCGAACCAAAAAAACGCTGAACACCTGGTGCCACATGCAAGATGCGAAGGCTTTTTCACGTTGACCCCTCACGCCGTGGGCTTTCGGGCCGCCAGATGACAACTCCGTCAGCTGATATTTGTTCGCCGCGAAGTGCTAGTCATCTATGAGATGTTGAACACGCTTTCTGCGTCGTTCTCGTTTTTGGTGGCTTTCGTCTTCTGGTTTCCTTTCCCGCGCCTGTAAACCCGGACCCGCTTCCATCGGTCGCATGGCTCTGTGCCGGACGCTCTGACGGCGATGCGTCCGATGGCTTTAGTGATTTGCGCGACGCGATGCCCATCGCATAGCCTTTGGGTGTTAGCCTACCCCATGGAAAATGAAAACCAGTTTCGGCTTTTGCGCAAACGCCGTTTCGCCCCTTTTTTTCTGACGCAAGTGCTGGGCGCATTCAACGACAATGTTTACAAGAACGCCCTGGTCATCCTCGTTGCATATCACGCTGCCAGTTATGCCAGCATCGATCCCAATCTGCTGACCAATGTCGCGGCAGGCCTCTTCATTTTGCCGTTTGTTCTGTTTTCGGCAACCGCGGGGCAGATCGCCGACAAGTTCGAGAAGTCCGCGATCATTCGCATCATCAAGGCCTCGGAAATCGGCATCATGGTGATCGCAGCAGCCGGGCTACTGCTGAAAAATCTTCCGCTGCTCCTGGCGGCGCTGTTCCTGTTGGGACTGCATTCCACCTTCTTCGGCCCGGTGAAGTATGCAATCCTGCCGCAGGTTCTATCTCCCGCAGAACTGGTGGGCGGCAATGGTCTCGTGGAGATGGGGACATTCGTCGCAATTCTTGCCGGCACGCTTGTGGCGGGCGTGCTGATTGCGCTTGACAGAGGTATCGTCTGGGTAGCCGCGTTGATTCTCGTTACCGGCGTGTTGGGGTTTCTTGCAAGTCTTGCCATTCCAAAGGTGGCGAGGGCGGCGGAGTCGCTGTCATTCGAGTGGAATCCGTTTCGCGAGACCTGGTCGAACCTTCAATTCGCCAGACGGAACCGCACGGTATTCCTGTCTCTGCTCGGAATTTCCTGGTTCTGGTTCTATGGCGCGATGTTCTTGTCGCAATTCCCGACGTACAGCAAAGCCGTCCTCGGCGGCAATGAGCACGTGGTTACGCTGCTGCTGGCGCTATTTTCCATTGGCGTCGCAGCTGGCTCACTGCTGTGCGAACGTCTGTCGGGCCACAAAGTGGAAATAGGCCTCGTGCCGTTCGGATCGATAGGACTCAGCGTGTTCGCATTGGACCTTTTTCTTGCGACACCCGGCAGCGTCGAACACGCCAACTTCGGTGCCTGGCAGTTTCTGACGCAGCCAGGCTCATGGCGAATCGCGCTGGATTTATTTCTGATCGGGATGTTCGGCGGGTTCTATATTGTGCCGCTGTACGCGCTGATACAGACCCGTTCCGAGCCAAGCCATCGTTCGCGCATCATCGCCGCGAACAACATCCTCAATGCACTCTTCATGGTGGCGGCAGCGGGCCTGGCCGTGGTTGCGCTCAGCGCGGGGCTAAGCATCGCGCAGTTGCTGCTGCTGACCGGCGCGCTGAATGCGGTGGTGGCGATTTATATATACCTGCTGGTGCCGGAGTTTCTGCTGCGTTTCCTGGACTGGCTGCTGGTGCACTCCATCTATCGCTTGCGGGCGACAGGGCTCGCCCACATTCCCGAGGAAGGGCCAGCCTTGTTGGTGTGCAATCATCAGAGTCTTGCGGACGCGCTGATCATCACGGCGGTGTGCCGGCGGCCGATCCGCTTTGTAATGTACTACGCGATTTTCAACGTGCCGGTGCTTAGTTTCATCTTTCGCGCAATGAAGGCCATTCCGATTGCCGGTGCAAAAGAGGCGCCGGACGTGCTGGAGCGCGCTTACGACAACATCGCCGCGGCCCTGGCGGACGGACAACTGGTTTGTATCTTTCCGGAAGGACAATTGACGCGCGACGGAGAGATCGGGAAGTTCCGGCCCGGCGTGAGCCGCATTCTCGAACGCACGCCTGTCACCGTCATCCCCATGGCTTTATCCGGTCTGTGGCGCAGTATCTTTTCGCGTAATCGCGACAAGTGGAAAGTCGCGGTGCTGTTTCCCTCCGTTTCGCTCGCGGCTGGGCCGGCGTTGGCTCCGTCGGATGCAAGCCCAGAGGCCCTTCACGCCGTTATTCGCCGGCTCGCTTCGATTGCCGGTGCTGGCGGCCACAAGCCGTAAAAATTGTCTTGAAGCTCCCGCGAAGTTTCGTCCGGTCGTTGGTCGACGACAGGTCATTTTTCGAATAAACAGGATATTGCAGGCTTACGTATTGGTACGTCGTATTGCAACGACACGGAGCCAAGGTCTCCGAAAAAAACCGCGCATGGGGGCTGGCATAGCTAAGGCACTCATTGCTGCTGCCTCAACCATTGCTCAAGTGTTTTGAGCAGTTGACCCGCCGAGCCGTAGTTAAAGCGCCATTCACACTCCTTTAAATAGAGATGCAGGTGATGGCCCGGAATTCCGTTGTACTTGCGCAGATGGCGTTTTGCCTGGTTCCAGAAGTTCTCCAGCCCGTTCATGTGGGCTGACCCGGTGGCGAAGCGATCGCACTGGCTCACAGTCTGGCAGCGCATGCCCAGCCGGTGCAGCACATCCGAGACATGCGATGCATCGGTATAGACCAGCGAATCGGGATTGAGCCGGTTGCGCAGGATCGGCAGCAAGGTGTCCTGCCGCATGTTCGGGACTACGACGGTGTGGACTTTGCCGCCGCGAGTCAGCAGTCCGAAAACCGGCGCGTCGCCTTTGCGCGCGTGCCCCGTGCTGCTCGTGCGAGCGCTGCCGAAATAGCACTCGTGCACCTCCACCTCGCCCCCATCGCCGGATAGGGCTGTCTGCGCTAATTGCGCCGCGATGATTTCGCGCAGCCGGTGATAGAAATGCGTGGCGGTATTGCGGTTGACCTCGACGAGTTCCGCTGCTGTTCGCGCTGGCGTACCGGCCACGAAGTGTTCGAGCAGCCGCCGCGTCTGTTCATCGCTCAGCCGCGAACGCCTGCGTTTCATGCTCCTCAATTGTTCATCCCCCGCCCTGTTATCTATGCCAGCCCGTTTTTCTAGATCCGTTGGGCATGGATGTCGCTTTTGCTGCGTTGGCGGCAAACCTTTTTACTTTTGCCGCGTTCGCTGCGCTTTGCAGCAACAACGATGCCAACAAAAACGGCCAACGAAACAATAGGCACGCGGATTGAGATGGCACCTCAGCCGGGTTTTACAACAAGCGGGACGCCAGGATGTTATGGGCACTACCCGCTTCAAATGACGAGGGGTACTGACTATGAACAAGCGCTCGACTGGTCTGTTGCTGTCCGCAATTCTTGCTTTTGTCGGATTGCTTCTGATGGACATGGAGTTCGCTTCATCCGTAGATCCCGTAGCACCAACTATTGCGCCCGACACTGCAACCGCAACCACGGCCACTGCGACGAGCACGTCAACAACCCGGGCAAGGGATCCAGGCGTGCGCGGGGGCACCGGCGCCGCAGGCGGGGCTATTGCGGGCCTGACAGCCAATCAGAAGATGTTTTTTGACGCGGGCCTGGAAGACTTCTCCGAGGAGGAAACCGTGCCGGAGGGATTGGGTCCCACCATGAATCTCGATGGCTGCGGAGGCTGCCACTCGCAACCCGCGATCGGCGGATCGAGTCCGCCGGTGAATCCGCAGGTTGCTTTCGCCGGGAAGCTCCACGCAAGGAACAAGGTGCCCCCGTTCATCACCGCCACGGGACCGGTGCGCGAAGTGCGTTTCATCAGGAACGCCGACGGCAGTCCCGACGGTGGGGTACACGACCTGTACACGATTACCGGGCGGGACGATGCACCGGGCTGCAGCATGAGCCAGCCGGACTTCGCGACCGCAGTGTCGAACAAGAATGCGATCTTCCGCATTCCGACGCCGGTGTTTGGAGCCGGACTGATGGAACTGATCCCGGACAGCGCCATCCTGGCCAACCAGACCGCCAATGCGACGCAGCGCAGAACGTTTGGAATTCGCGGGCGGCCGAACATCATTCTCGCGGGTAGTACGGTTTCGGGGCAGCCGAACAACAATGGCAATGACGGCACCATCGCCCGCTTCGGATGGAAAAGCCAGAACAAATCGTTGCTGTTGTTCTCCGGCGAGGCCTACAACGTCGAGATGGGCATCACCAACGAATTGTTCCAGACCGAACGCGCCGAACAGGCCAACTGCCAGTACGCGATGGCGCCGAACGACATCACCGACAGCGAGTCCACCGAGACGGTCGGGACCATCAGCGCAATAGAGAAATTTTCGATCTTCATGCGCTTCCTGGCGCCTCCCACCCCGTCGGCCGATACACCAGGAGGTGCACTGTCGATCTCCAGGGGTCAGCAACTCTTCAGCGCGGTCGGTTGCGCGGCGTGCCACACCCCGATGATGCAGACCGGAAACTCCACGGTTACGGCCTTGCGCTACAAGCCGGTCAATCTTTATTCGGACCTCATGCTGCACGATATGGGACCCGGACTGGCGGACGGCGTATCGCAAGGGCAGGCGGGCCCGCGCGATTTCCGCACGGCACCGCTGTGGGGTGTGGGGCAGCGCATTTTCTTCCTGCATGACGGCCGCACATCGGATCTGCTAATTGCGATTCAGGAGCACGCAAGCGGCAGCACCCGCACGAACAACGCGTCCGAAGCAAACCTCGTGGTTGCCAATTTCAACAATCTGAGGGAAAACCAGAAGCAGGATGTTCTCAACTTCCTGCGTTCGCGCTGACAGGCTCTGCGAGCGATCGCAGGAATTCCGGCAACGGTCGCCCCCGTCGGGGCGGCCGTTGCGCACCTTGGCGCTGTTTAAAGGGGGAGCGTGCTCATCGGCGGCTTGTTTGTCGCCCGAAGCCTTGCTTTCGAATATCGAATTGAAAACGACGTGGCCTGCATGACTCTACTATTCGCCTTTGCCTTTTACTGTGTTGTTCCGTCAGGGATGATTGACCCGTGCGGTTCCAGGTAAAAGCGGTGCGTGGCCGCGCAGAGGTCGTCGACCTCTTCATCGAGGCTTTCGATGCGCAATTTGCCGAGCGCCAGGCGCGCGAGCAGGGTTACGCGGTGCTGGCAGTCAAGCGCGCCACCGGATTCGGCAAGCGCGCGGCAGGACGGCGCACTGGGCTACACGTACTGACTTTCACCCAGGAATTGGTCGCCCTGCTCGAAGCCGGACTGAATCTTGTCGTTGCGATCGAAACGCTTGCGGAAAAAGAGGATTCCGCAGCGACCAACCAGATCCTTGCGCGCATTCTCGAACGCTTGCACCGCGGCGCGGCATTTTCAGAAGCACTGGAAGAGTTCCCGGATGTGTTTCCGCAGCTCTATGTCGCGACCGTGCGCAGCAACGAAAAGACCGGCGGACTCGTCGAGTCGTTGGCGCGCTACACCCGATACCGCATCCAGATCGATCAGGTCCGCTCCAAACTGGGCAGCGCGTTGATTTATCCCGCGCTGTTGTTCATCGTCGGCAGCGCTGTGGCCTTGTTCCTTTTGTTCTATGTCGTGCCGAAGTTCCGCCGCATTTTCGAGGATATGGGTACCAATCTGCCTTTCTTTTCACGCATGCTGGTGAACTGGGGTGCGGCCGTGGAGACCCACGGCGCGCTGTTGTTGTTGCTGCTCGCAGCGCTGATTTTCGCATTGGCCGGTGCCATCTCGAAGCCGGGTGTGCGCGGGCGGATCATGGAGCGCCTGCTTGCCTTGCCAGTGCTCGGTGAGCGCATGCGAATCTATCAATACGCGCGCTTCTATCGCATGCTGGGGATGCTGCAGCGATCCGGAATTCCGCTTGCCGGCGCGATCGAAATTGCAACACCCCTGCTGACGCAGGCGTTGCGCCCGACGATGAGCAAGGCGAGCCGCGCAGTGCACGAGGGCGTTGCCTTTTCGGATGCGATGCGCGACAACCGGCTGACCACGCCGATTGCATATCGCCTCCTGCGTGTGGGCGAACACAGCGGCGAAATGCCCGAGATGCTTGACCGTATTGCCTCGTTCCATGAAGAGCAGCTCGCGCGCTGGGTCGATTGGTTCACGCGCTTGTTCGAGCCCCTTCTGATGGCGGCCATCGGCGTTGTGATCGGCCTGATCGTCGTGTTCCTGTACATGCCGATTTTCGAACTGGCCGGAAGCATCCAATGAACCGCGCACAGCAGGCCGAAAGCGCTTCCCGTGAAGGGATTTCTGCGGACGTGAGCGCGCAGGCGCGCCACGAGGCCGCGGCCGGGGGCCGCCGCATCCTCGAATTGCTTGAAGAGAAGAGTGGCGTTGGCCGCATCCAAACTGTCGGGGCGCTGGCGCGAGGGTTCGGTTTTCGCGCAATTACGCCGGCCATGCTGGACGGATTGAAGCCCGCGTTCGATGTCATATCGTTCGCCGAAGCGAGCGAACGGGAATGTCTGGCCTTGCGCGATGCCAATGGCGCGCTTCTCGTCGCGGTATGCGACCCGTTGTCGTCGCCGCTGCGCGTCTGGGCCGAAGAGCGCGTCGAGCCTGCATTTGCGTGGGGCCTGATCCACCCTGCCGATCTGGCTGGGCTGCTATCGCAGCATGAGGCATCGCTGACCGCCGTCGATGGCCTGGCGCGGGACGACGACGGTGCAATAGGTGACATACCGGCCGCAGAGGACATTTCGCTGCGGCGCATCCGTGAGGATTCCAGCCCAGTGGTGCGTTTCGTGAATTCCACGCTCTACGATGCAATCAAGAGCGCGGCCAGCGATATCCATTTTGAAACCTCGCCGCGCGGACTCAGCGTGAAATACCGCATCGACGGAGTATTGGTGGCGGTGAATGCGCCGCGCATGCAGGAAAGCGCGGACC
>Ga0157378_10000439_pt1 | contig 40268 bp, 36 predicted proteins | sample M65metaG_FD_115309 | JGI IMG/M metagenome (GOLD analysis project Ga0157378, IMG submission 115309) | Miscanthus rhizosphere microbial communities from Kellogg Biological Station, Michigan, USA - M6-5 metaG | ecosystem: Host-associated > Plants > Roots > Rhizosphere > Soil | place: USA: Michigan... | reverse complement strand
CGGAGGATCAATGGTCAGGGTAGGAGTCAATGGTTTCGGGCGCATCGGACGCAACGTGCTCCGCGCCGCGCTCGAGCGCAATCTCGATATCGAATTCGTCGCCGTCAACGATCTCACCGACGCCGCGACGCTGGCGTATCTGCTGAAGTACGACTCGGTACATCACACCATTCCGAACGACGTCGGCCACACCGACAACGGCATCACCATCGACGGGAAGGAGCTGCGCGTTTTCTCGTCTCCCGATCCCTCGGAGATTCCGTGGGGAGATTTCGGAGTGGAGATCGTTGTCGAGTCCTCGGGCCGCTTTACGTCGAAAGCGAAGGCGTCATTGCATCTGAAAAAATCGGTCGAGCACGTGATCATCTCCGCGCCGTCGAAGGATGCCGACGTCACCATCTGCATCGGCGTCAACGAGCAGGATTTCAATCCCGCCGCGCACAAGATCGTCTCGAACGCCTCATGCACCACCAACTGCCTGGCCCCGGTGGCCAAAGTGCTGCACGCGAAGTTCGGTATCGAGATGGGGATCATGACCACGATCCACTCGTACACGAACGATCAGGAGATCCTCGACCTGCCGCACAAAGACGTGCGCCGCGGCCGCGCGGCGGCGATGTCGATGATCCCGACGACGACCGGCGCCGCGAAGGCGGTCGGCCTGGTACTGCCGGAGTTGAAGGGGAAGTTCGACGGCATCTCGGTGCGCGTCCCCACGCCGAATGTTTCGCTGGTCGACCTGACCTTCCGCACCGAAAAGGCGACCAGTGCCGATGAGATCAACCAGGCGTTGCGCGAGTCGGCCAGCGGTGCGCTGAAGGGCATCCTGACCTGTTCCGAGGAGCAGCTGGTCTCGGTCGACTTCAACCACAACCCCTACTCGGCGATCGTCGACACCACCTTCACCCGCTCGGTCGACCCGCGCATGCACAAGGTGCTGGCGTGGTACGACAACGAATGGGGCTATTCGAATCGCATCCTCGATCTGATCGCGCACGTGGCGAAGGTGAAGAAGGAGTCGTTACAGCACGCATGATCACGATCCGGACGCTCGACGACCTTTCGTTTCCCCGAGGCGCGCGCGTCTTCTATCGCGTCGATTACAACGTGCCGCTCGATGGCGCGCGGATCACCGACGCCACCCGCATCGAAGAGACGTTGCCGACGCTGCGCCGTCTCCGCGATGCCGGGGCCGCCGTCGTGATCGCCAGCCACCTCGGCAGGCCGAAAGGCGAGAAGAAGGCGAAGTACTCGCTGGAGCCGATCCGCGCGAAGCTGGCCGAACTGCTCGGCGTCGAAGTGCAGTGGGCCGATGACTGCGTCGGTGACGATGCCGAAGCGAAGGCGTCGGCGCTCCAGCCGGGCCAGGTGCTGCTCCTCGAGAACCTTCGCTTTCACGCGGCCGAAGAATCGAATGATCGCGCGTTCGCCGAGCAGCTGCGCAAGCTCGCCGATTACTACGTCAACGACGCCTTTGGCGCCTGCCATCGCGCGCATGCCTCGATCGATGCTCTGCCGCGGCTCTTTGACAAGACGCGCACCGCCGGCGGCCTGCTGCTGGCGAAGGAGATCGAGTTCCTGCAGAAGATCACCAATGTTTCCGATCGCCCCTTCGTCGCTCTCCTCGGCGGCGCCAAGATCGCCGGCAAGATCGAGCCGTTGGAAGCGCTGGTGAAACTGGCCGACGCCGTCCTCATCGGCGGCGGGATGGCCAACACGTTTCTCGCAGCCCGCGGCACGGCCATGGGCGGCTCGCTGGTCGACAAGGATTCGATCGAAGTGGCGCAACGGATTTCGAACGTGACCCTGCCGGTCGATCTGGTCGTGGCCGACGATCTCGAACAGCCGAAAGCGATCGAAACAGTCGACGTATCGAATGGCCTCACCGCCGGCCAGAAGGCCTTCGACATCGGCCCGAAGACGATCACCGCCTACGACGCGGCGCTGAAGAATGCGAAAACGATTTTCTGGAACGGCCCGATGGGCGTATTCGAGAAAGAGGCGTTCGCCAAAGGGACGATGGCCATGGCCAAATCGGTCGCCGAAGCGGATGCAATCGCCGTCGTCGGCGGCGGCGAATCGGTCGAAGCGGTGAAAGCCTCCGGCTACGCCGATCGAATCAGCCACATCTCCACCGGCGGCGGCGCCTCGCTGGAGTTCATCTCGGGAAAGAAGCTGCCGGGAGTGGAGGTACTTCGGAGTTAGGTTGCTAAGTTGCTGGGTTGCTACGTAATAGCCACCGAGCAACTCAGCAACTCAGCAACCCACACCATGGCCCAGGAAATCGAAGTCAAATTCGCCCTCAAAGACCGCGCCGATCTGCTGCGCAAACTGCACGACATCGGCGGGCAACGGCTTTACCCCGAGACCTTCGAGGACAACATAGTTCTCGACCGCCGCGGCGAGCTGCGCACGAAAGGCTCGCTGCTGCGCGTGCGCAAGTTCGGCAAGTATTCGATCGCCACCTACAAGGGTCCGATGTCGATCGAGGGGGGCGTAAAGTCGCGCGAAGAGGTGCAGACCGGCGTGGAGAGTTTCGAGCTGGCCATCCAGCTCTTCGACGCCCTCGGCTACAAGCCGGTCTTCCGCTACCAGAAGTTCCGCGAAGTCTGGCGCATCAAGGACGTCGAAGTGGTCCTCGACCGCACGCCGATCGGCGACTATTTCGAGATCGAAGGCCCGATCGATGTCATCCGCAGCATCGCCGCCGAACTGGGGATGACCATGGAGCAGGCCATCCGGCAGACGTACGCGGACCTGTATCGTTTGGCGCGCCGGACGCGGCCGGATCTCGGGGAGAACATGATTTTTCCGCCGGAGCAGTTGTGAGCTTGAGTTGCTGGGTTGCTGAGTTGCTGGGTTGCTTACTGCACCACTCAGCAACTCAGCAACTTAGCAACCCAGCAACCCTCTCATGAAGGCCATGATCCTCGCCGCCGGTTACGGCACGCGCCTCCGGCCGGTGACATACACCCTGCCGAAGCCGATGGTGCCGCTGTGCGGGCAGCCGCTGATCGCGTGGGGAGTCGAATCGCTTCTCGGATTCGGCATTCGCGACTTCATCGTCAACTTGCACCATCTGCCCGAACCGATCGAACGATTTCTTCCTGCGCGGTTCCCGGACGCGCGTTTCGCCTTTTCGTACGAGCCGGAAATTCTTGGAACGGGCGGTGGCGTACGCAAGGTGCGGTCGCTGCTCGAACGCGATGACGAGTTTCTCCTCGTCAACGGCGACACCATCCAGTTCCCGCCGTATGACGCCCTGCGCGCAACGCGGAACGATTCGATTGCGGCGCTGACACTGCGCCATCCGCCGGGAGGCGATCGGTTCACGCCCGTCTACTTCGATCGCGGCCGCATTACCGGCTTCGGCAACGGAATCGGCGAGGCGCTGATGTTCTCCGGCACGCACCTGCTCTCGAATCGAATCTTCAACTATCTCCCCGACAAAGACTTCTCCGGCATCGTCGATGAGGTCTATCAGCCGCTCCTCGACTCCGGCCGCGAGACGATAGCGGGCGTCGTCGACGACGGACTCTGGTTCGACATCGGCACGCCGCAACGCTACATGAGCGCGTCGCGCACGATGCTCGATCTGATGGTGCGCGGAGAGCTTGCTGTACCGCGCGACACGCACGTCGCTGGCGATTCGCTCGGGCATGACACTGCAAAGATAAACGGCATGTCCCACGGCATCGCCGGCGCGCGAAGCGTCATCGAAGGAAGGCTGATCGACACCGTGGTCTGGGACGATTGCCGTATCGCGCCCGGCGTAACGCTCGACGGCTGCATCGTGGCCCACGGCGTCCAAATCGCCGAACCCATCGAGCTCCGCAACGTCCTCATCTGTCGCGATGACGCGGCCATCCCACGCGGAGGAGAGCACCGCTTCGAGCACGGCCTGGTCCTTCGGGACATTTGACGCCGAATCGCCCTGTTCTAGACTCCGCCCATGACCATCCGCACGCGCGTCGACGCGCTCCTGACACGGCTCGCCTCCGAGCAGCAGTTCCCAACGCAGGGGCAGACGATCTTCGTCGACCTGGAGCGGCAGGAAGTGCGCCGCGCCTGGATTCCGCTCCGCGTCGTCAACGCTCTCCTCGGCGGGCGCGGCGTGAACATGTTCCTGCTGCACAACCTGCTCGACGAAACGCTCGAGCCGATCGATCCCGACATCCCGCTCATCTTCGGCACCGGCATCCTGACGTCGATGGTGCCCTCGGCCTCGCGCGGCAACGTCACCTCCTGGTCTCCCGAGTCGCGCGTGCTGATGGATTCGAACGCCGGCGATTACTTCCCGTCGTTCATGAAGCTCAACGGCATCGATCACCTCGTGCTCTACGGCAAAGCGCCGCAGTGGACGCTGCTGCATTTCGAAGGCGATCAGCCGAAGTTCGTCGATGCCGCGCCGTGGGTCGGTCTCGACAACATCGACCTGCGCGCGAAGATCGCTGAAGACTTTCATGGGGTCGAGGGGAAGGATTACGGCCTGGCCGCGATCACCACCGCCGGCGAAAACCTGGTCCTCTGCTCCGGCATCATGGCCGGCCCGAAAGCGATCTACGCCCGCGGCGGACCCGGCGCGAAGATGGGCGCGCTGAATCTGAAGGCCGTGCTGATCCAGGGCCGCGCCGCCGACCTCACCACCGCCCGCCCGCACAAGCTCCGCAATCGCGACGTCGCCTTGAAGCTGCTCAACACCTCGGTGGTGAAGAACGCCCTGAAAAAGCGCGGCACGCCGTTTCTCTACAAGCCGTCGCGCATGCTCGGCGCCATGGGGACGAAGAACAATCAGGAAACGACCTGGACCGACAAGCTCGACGCTGAGAATATCGATCCGTATCGCCCCGGCATGGAGGGCTGCTTCGCCTGTCCGGTGAACTGCCGTCCGTTGAACGACATGTCGCACGATCTCAACGTTAGTCATGACAAGCGCTCCGACAAATACGTGAAGGGCGACGGTCCCGAGTACGTGACGCTCGGCAAGTTCGGTCCCAACGTCGGCATCACCGAAGTCACGCAGGTTCTGCGGCTGAACAACATCTGCAACGACCTCGGGCTCGACACCGCCTCGACCGGCTCCGCCATCTCCTGGGCGATGGAGCTCTACCAGCGCGGCATCATCGACCGCGAGCAGACGCAACTCGATCTGACCTGGGGCAACTACGACGCCATCGAACAGCTCCTTTTCATGACCGCGAAGCGCGAAGGCTTCGGCGACGTCATTGCCGATTCGTCGCAGGCGGTTGCGAACGGCAAGTATCCGATCGAGTCGCTCGACTACCTGATGGCGGTGAAAGGCCTCACGCAAAGCGATCCGCACGATGCCCGCATCCTCAAGGCCTTCGCCCTCGGCCTGGCTGTTGCCACGCGTGGAATGGACCACCTCCGCAACCGCGTCACCCTCGAGATTAACGCCAAGATCAACGATTCGCCCGATTTCAAAGCCGAGCTTTACGGCGGCCCGGTGGCCGCGGAGCCGAACAGTTACGAGGGGAAAGAGCTGGCCGTCCGTCGTTGCGAGAACATCTACGCCGTCGGCGATTCCGTCGGCATGTGCCGCTTCACCACGAAGCTCTTCAACTCGCCGTCGCTCCCCGGCTACGAAGAATTCGCCGACCAGGTCGCCAACGTCACCGGGATCGAGCTGACCAAAGAAGCCATCGACGGCATCGGCCTCAACGTCATGGGCGTCGAGCGCCTCATCAACGCCAAACTCGGCGTCACCCGCGCCGACGACACCCTCCCCAAACGCTGGTTCGAAGAAGCCATTGGCGTCGGTCCGTACAAGGGCGAGAAGATCGATCGCGGTGAGTTCGACAAGATGCTCTCGCGCTTCTACGAGGTTTCGAACCTCACCGAAGAGGGCCTGCCGAAACCGGAGTGGCGCGGGGAGTTGGAAGGCGTGCTGACCACATGATCACTGTCCGTCTTCCCGAGGCCTTGAGCGATGGCCGTAGTGCTGTCATGACGATGGACGCCGCCTCCCTTTCCGACATCATCGCCAAACTCGATCTCACCGACGACCGCGACGAGTTGTTCAACTTTGCGGTGAATGGCGAGCTGGTTTTGCATGGCGAAAAGAACGTCACACTGAAAAACGGCGATGAAGTCGAGATCGTCGTAGCGATTGCAGGTGGATAAACGGTTGTTCACGGGGAGGCGCGGAGGACGCGGAGCACTTCACCCCGAAAGCTCCGCGATCTCCGCGCCTCCGCGTGAAACCTTTGTCTAAGCACTCCAGCTAAACTCCCCTAATGACCACCTTCCAGACACCTCGCGCCGGCGAACGGATGATCCCTGTCGAAGAAGCGCAGGAGCGCGTGCTGGCGGAAGTTGAACCTCTCGGCACCGAACAGGTCGCGTTCACCGACGCACTCGGGCGCGTGCTGCGCGAGGACGTGCACGCGCGCGGCGATGTGCCGCAGGGAGACAACACGGCGATGGATGGGTATGCCGTTCGCGCGGAGGACATCGCCAATGCGCCGGTTTCGTTACGGGTCGTCGAGAACCTGCCGGCGGGGACCGTGGCGACGAAGCGCGTCGAAGCGGGGACGGCGATTCGCATCATGACCGGCGCGCTCATGCCCGAGGGCGCGGACACGGTCGCTCATGTTGAGATCACCGATGCGGGCTCGGCCGTCGTGCGCGTCAACGAGCCGCTGCGAAAAGGGACGAACATCCGCCGGCGCGGCGAAGACATGCACGCCGGCGACGTCGTTCTCGCGAACGGAACGGCGATTCATTCGGCCGAGGTTGGAGTGATCGCCGGCGTGCAGAAGCCGATCGTGCGGGTTGGACGGCGGCCGACGGTTGCAATCCTCTCGACCGGTGACGAGATCATCGACGTCGGCGACGAGATGGTGCACGGCAAGGTCGTCAATTCCAACTCCTACTCGCTGGCGGCGCTCGTGCGCGAAACCGGAGCGATTCCGCGGATGATCGGCATCGTGCCCGACACGCCCGAGGCCACCGTTGCCGCGATCGAGTCAGCGCTGGAATCGGATTTCGTCATCTCCTCCGGCGGCGTTTAGGTCGGCGCCTACGACTTCGTGAAAGTAGCGCTCGACACGCTCGGTGCGGAGACGAAGTTCTGGCAGGTGGCGATGAAACCGGGCAAGCCGGTGGTGCTTTCGCGCGTCCGCGGGCGGCTCTACTTCGGCCTGCCCGGCAATCCGGTGTCGTGCATGGTCTCGTTTCTTCTCTTCATCGCGCCGGCCATCCGCAAGGCCATGGGACAGACGACGAACCTGCTGCCGCCGATCGTGCAGACGCGGGTCGCTGCGTCGCTGAAATCGCGTGGCGACCGGCGCAACTACATGCGGGTTCGCGTCGTCGCGCGCGACGGCGAGCTCGTTTCGCAGCCGATGGCTTCGCAGGGGTCGGGCGTTTCGACGTCGATGGTGCAGGCCAACGGGCTGGTGATCGTCGAGACCGGTGTGACTGCGATCGAGAAAGGCTCGATGGTGCCGACCGTGCTCGTCGGGCCTGTCCAGTCGTGAGCACTACGCCAGCGCGAACGTTCGCAGCGGCGTGTGGATGGCGCCTTTTGGATTGAGCTCGCTGGAGAACAGCGTCACCGAGTCGACCAGGAACGGGTCCGACTTGTAGTCCCGCAGCGCGCCGTTGAAGATCTCGATGCAGGCCGGCGGCCATTGGTCGCGAATGCGGAAGAGGGTCAGGTGCGCGCGGAAGTCGGCGCGATCGAGCGTGACGCCGGCCGCTTTCACACCCGAACGCACCGCGTCGGCAACCGCGCGGAACTTCTCCTCCGGCGTTGCGCCGACCCACCCAACGCGGGCGTGGCGCGCATTCGGAAAGAATCCGCTTCCGCGCAGGCGTCCTTCGAATCGCGGAACCGTCGACAACGCGTCTTCCAGCAACGGCGCCAGCGCCGGCAGGAGCGATTCCGGTTGTTCGCCGAGGAAGGCGAAGGTGAGGTGCTGGGTCTCGGGGCGGACCCACGACGCCGGCGGCAGCTTCGACTTCACCATGGAGATGCGGTCGCTGATCGCGCGGAGCTCAGACTCCGGAAAGGAGATGGCGATGAAAAGGCGCATTGGATGGGACGAAGCGCGACGATTGTAGTCGTCAATCCGCCTGGCCGGCCAGAAACTCGGGGGTGAAGATGCGCGCGATCTCGTCGTCACTAAGAAGCTTCTTCTCGCGCAGCAGCTGCGGGATGGGCGTGCCGCTCTTTGCCGACTCCTTGGCAATCTCCGCGGCCTTCGCGTAGCCGATGATCGGATTGAGGGCCGTGGCCAGCGACGGTGAGCTGATGTAGTAGGCCTCGCACTGCGCGCGATCGGCATCGATTCCGGCGATGCATTTGGCGATGAAGACGGGCAGGTAGTTCTTCAGGATCTCGATCGAGAAGAGGATCTCGAACGCCATCAGCGGCATCATCACGTTCAGCTCGAGCTGGCCGGCCTGCACGGCATAGTCGATCGTCGTCGCCGATCCGATGATGTGGAACCAGATCTGGTTCATGCACTCCAGCATCGACGGGTTCACTTTGCCCGGCATGATCGACGAACCTGGCTGCACGGATGGGAGCGTGATCTCCGCGAGACCTGTCTGCGGTCCGGAGGCCAGAAGTCGCAGGTCGTTGGTGATGCGCGTCAGCTCGATGGCGAGATTGCGCAGCGCGCCGGAGACCGCGGCCACGGGAAGCTGCGATTGCATCGCTTCACGCAGGTCGTCGGTGGCTTTCAGATCGAGATTCGTCAACTCGTTCAGATGGCGGACGACGATCTGGCGATAGCCGCGCGGCGCGTTCATTCCCGTGCCGACGGCGGTGCCGCCGATGCCGAGGATGCGCAGCTCGTTCGCGGCATCGCCAAGGAGGCGGGTGGCGCGCCGCGTCGCAGCCGCGTATGCCCGGAACTCCTGGCCGAGCGTGAGCGGCACCGCGTCCTGCAAGTGCGTGCGGCCGGACTTGATGACGTCTTTGAACGCCTCGCTGCGATTCTCGAATGCGCTGGCGAGAGCGTCGAGTTGCGGGAAGAGCTCATTTGTCAAGAGTAACGCTGCGATGCGGATGGCGGTCGGAAAGACGTCGTTGGTCGACTGCGCCATGTTGACGTGATCGTTCGGATGAATCGGCGTGTACGTTCCGCGCTCGGGATTGACCAGGTTGGCGATGACCTCGTTCACGTTCATGTTGAACGACGTGCCGGCGCCGGCCTGGAAAACGTCGACCACGAACTGCCCGCGATACCTTTCTTGGTCGTTCAGCAGTTCATCGCACGCGGCGATGATGCCGTCGGCGAGTTTTTCGTCGAGCGCGCCGAGCTCCCTGTTCGCCAGCGCCGCCGCTTTTTTCAGAATGACGAACGCGCGGATGAACAGCGGATGCTCGCGCAGGCCGCTGACGGGATAGTTCTCCACCGCCCGCTGCGTCTGCGCGCCGTAAAGCGCGTCGTCAGGGACCTGGACTTCGCCGAGGGTGTCGCGTTCGATTCGCATGATCAGAGGTCGCTGTAGAAACGGTAGCCGCTTCCGCCGGCGGCCTTTGCGGCGTACATGGCTTTGTCGGCGCGCGCGGCCAGGGCGTCGGTGGAGTCTGTATCAGCGGGATGCATGCCGACGCCGACACTGACGCTCACCACCAACGTGTACCCGCCGTAGATGAATGGATCGCGCAACGAATCCAGAAGCTTGTCGATGAGATGCCTCGCGTTCTCCTCTGATCCGATGTCCGGAAGGATGAGCGCGAACTCGTCGCCGCCCAACCGGGCCACCGTATCGAGGGTCCGAAGGCCGGCACGCAATCGTGAGGCCACTTCGCACAAGAGGGCGTCTCCGGCGAGATGACCGAAGACGTCGTTGGTCTCCTTGAAACCGTCGAGATCGACGTAGGCCAACGCTAACTGCGGCGTCATCCCCTCGGCGATCGCTCTTCGTCTGGAGCGCTCGAAGGCGCGGTTGAGCCGATCCTCGAAGAGTGTGCGATTGGCCAGTCCGGTCAACGGATCTTTCAACGCCCGATCGCGCAACTCCCGCTCCAGCGTGATCCGGTCGGTGACGTCGAGCGCGTGTCCCAACACATACGGTGCCTGTGCCGGCTCGCGGACCACGTAGTTCCGGAACTGCCACACGCGCTCGCCACCGCCCGCGTCAAGTAGCGTGAGCAGGCCGCTGGCCTCCCCTTCGGCAGCGATCGCCGCCAGATAGTCAGCGAATTTGGGCTGGGCGGCGGGAACCAGAAACTCTTCGAGGTTGCGCCAGAGCATCTGTTCAACCGTATATCCGATGCTGGAAGCGGCCGCGTTGTTCACGGTGAGGATCGTACCGTCCATCGAATGCGTGCAGAGCAGACCGAGGCTGCGCTCGAAAAGAGCACGATAACGTTCCGCGCTCGCTTCGATGGCGGCGGCGCGCTCTTTGGCCGCGATCGCCTCGGCAAGCATGTCAGCGGCAACGCGCAGGCCGAGAATCTCGCGCAGCGACCACTCATGTTCGGCTTCGCAATTGTCGAAGGCGAGGAATCCCCAGAGATGCCCGCTGAGATGCACCGGCACGACGGCAAGCGCGTGAACGCCTTGTGCCGAGAGGACGATGCGTTCGGACTCGGGAAAATCGCGGACGAGTCCGTACACGGGTTCGCCGCGCCGAAAGCTTTCGAGCCAACGTCCAAAGCCTGCGATCCGGAAGGGAACCTCCTCGCGCAGGGCCTCGGCGAGCGGTTTCACACCCGGCGCGACCCATCCGAAGCGCAATCTCGCCGCAAACTCACCGTCCTCAGAGACCTGGAAGATCGACGCCCTGGTCGCCCGAACCGCATCGCCGATGCCGCCGATGACTTCCATGGCCACCTCTTCCCACGAATCGGACTGAAACAGCCGCTCGGCCGCCTCGGCGACCGCCGCGAGGACACCAGTCCGGAGCTCGAGCTCGGCGTTCGCTTCGCGCAGCATGTCCCCGACGCGCCGCAGCTCCTCCTCGGCTCGCCGGCGCCGCGTCTGGTCGTGGAAGACCGCGATTGCGTGGGAGATACGGCCCTTGGCATCGAGAACCGGAGTGCCCCACGCCTCGACCGCGATCCGGGAGTCCGGCCGTTGGATCTCCATGTCGTCACATTCGGTCGATTCTCCGGACAACGCGCGAGCTATCGTGCCGCGTCTCGGCGGATACGGCTGGTCCGTGTCCGCGAGAAACAGGAGCGCGTTGAGCTCCGACACATCAGCGCCGGCCGGGACGGCACGGCCCATCAGCTCCTGCGCGGCGAGGTTGGCGTAGCGCGACTTGCTGTCCGCGCCGGTGATGATCACGCCCAGCGGGAAAGCGTCGAGATACTTGATCACCGCTTCCCAGTAGCCGCGGCTCTGGATCACGATCACCGCACCGATCGCTCCCGCGGCAGCGAGCAACATCAGCCGGGCGATCTGATTGTCCCAATTGAAATGGCCGTAGCCGCTGAGCGCGAAAGCAGGGCCATGAAGGTCGTAGTGCGCGGCTGCCCGAAGGACGATCGCGCCGTACTCCGCCATCGCGACGACGGCCGCGACCAGGCACCAGCGCCAATCCTGTCGCAGGCAGACCATCGCCAGTGCCACGAAGTAGCAGCAGAAGACCACGCGGCTGTTGGTTGCGGCGAGAGGATTGCCCGAGAGCAGGAACCCGAGGTTCACCATGCTCACGGTGCTGACGTCGAGAAGAGAGGTGAAAAGGCCCAGCCCTGCAGGCGGCTTCGGCCGCCGGGCGAGCCAAAGCACGACGCTCCCCAGCGCCAGGACTGCCACGGTTGCCCCGACGCCGATGGCGCCCTCGGCACCGGGCGCCCGCGACAGAACGCTCTTCAGCGGAATCAGTCCAACGAGTGCCGTGATCGCCAGCCGGACTTTGGCGGCCAGCACTTCGCCTTCGCGGCCGAAGGCGATCGATTGAAAGTCAGGAGCGGCCCACGTCCGAGCGGACGTCGCGATCGTGGGGCGTTTCATGCTGAGGCGCGAGTATAGGCCTCTTCCTTCCGCCCTTTGTCCGTTACCGAGCCTTCATCGACTCGATGCGCGCCTTCGACTCCTCGAAGACGTTTTTATGGAGCGATTGGCCGTGCGCGTCCATCGTCACGATGGCCATGAAGTCTTCGACCCACAAATGCCAGATCGCTTCCGGCGATCCGAGATCCATCCAGTCGACGCCGTCGACACGCTTGATCGAAGCGGCGCACACCTGCGCCGCGCCGCCGATGGCGTGGAGGTAGACCGCGCCGTACTCCTTGCAGGCAGCCAGCGTCTTCTCGCCCATGCCGCCCTTTCCGATCACGCCGCGGATTTTGTAATCGCGCATGACTTCCCACTGATACGGCTCTTCGCGCGAGGAGGTGGTCGGCCCGGCCGCCTTGCAGACCCACTGGTCGCCTTCCTTCACCATCACCGGACCGCAGTGATAGATGATTTGCCCTTCGAGATCGACAGGCGGCCTGGTGCCGGTGTGAATGCGATGGTGAACCGCGTCGCGCCCGGTGTAAAGCTGGCCGGTGATGGAGACGGTGTCACCGACGTGGAGCGTGCGGATGGTTGCTTCGTCGATGGGAGTGGTGAGTTTTACGAGGGCCATAGTCATTCAGTCAAAGGCGAAATGTTGAATGTTGAATGTTCAATGTTGAGTGTTGAATAGGCTCCGCTCCGCCGCCGTTTCATTCAACATTCAACATTCAACACTGAACATTCAACATTTCGATTTTCAGTAAAGCCAGTCGGTGACATTTCCGGCAGCATCCAGATTCGCTCCCCGCCGCCGGTACGCCCAGCACATGTAGGCGATCGAGACGAAGAACGACGCCGGCAGCCGATTGAGCTTGCCGATCTTGCAGGCCAGCAGCGTGGTCTTGCCGCCGAATCCCATCGGGCCGATGCCGGACTGATTCGCTTTTTCGACCACGCGCTCTTCGATCTCGGCGAGGACAGGATCGGGATTGGTGTCGTCGAGCAGCCGGAGCAGCTGTTCCTTGGCGAAGCCGTAGCCCGTACCGCGGTCGCCGCCGATGCAGACGCCGAGGATGCCGGGGCCGCAGCCCTGGCCCTGCGCCTGGAGCACGCAGTCGAGGATGGCGTTCTCGACGCCCTTGAGATCGCGGCCGCCGAGGTCGGGGTGTGGGAGTGAATACTGCGCGTTCATGTTCTCGCAGCCGCCGCCCTTCAACATCAGCTTCACCTCCACGTGCGGCTCGCGCCACTGATGGAAGTGAAAAACCGGCGAGCCCGGCCCGGTGTTGTCGCCGGTGTTCTTTCCGGTGATGCTGTCGACGCTGTTCTGCCTCAGATACCCTTTCTTCGTCGCCTCCCGCACAGCCTCGGTGGCGATCTCTTCGAACGCCAGCTGGTCGTAGCCGGCCGGCGTGTGGACGTAGAAGAGGATGGTGCCGGTGTCCTGGCAAAGCGGCAGCGAGCCCTCGCGCGCCAGCCCGATGTTGCATCCGATGACGTTGAGAGCGACGTCGGCATTCGATCCTTCGACTTCGTTCTTGCGCGCTCCCGTCACCGCGCGAACGACATCGTCCGGCAGCTGCGTCGAGGTGCGCCGGATCAGTTCGAGGATCGATTCGAAGAGGTTCGTTTCAGGCGAGATGCGATCAATAGTCTGCGCGGTCGCGCTCATGGGGTTCTCCGGGAGGGAAGTCTAGCTGATGGTGCGTATCGGCTGCTGGTCACCAATGGATGACGGTGAGGCCGGGGATGCGATCGAATCCGCGATCGTTAGTGAGAAGTGGGAGAGCGTGCTGAATACACAGAGCTGCAATCCAGAGATCATTTATCTTCGAGGTGCTTAGGTTCGCCGTCTTTCGAAATAAAGATGCTCGGATATCGCCGTAGATTCGCGCGGTCTGCACGTCCGGAATCAGCGGCTGCCAGCGGTTGATGACGGTTTCGACGATCGCGCTACTTGCATCGGGCCGAGCGCTGCACATAGCGCCATGGAAAAGTTCACCGACGACAGGCAAAGGGATAACCACGATCTTCGCTGACGGGATTTGAGGCGGCGATTGCCGAACGTCGCGAATGAAGTCGATCGCGGCGCTGGTGTCGAGGGCAAGTCCTTCGATCACGGCCTGACCGGTTCGATTGGGAACGCTTCGTCGATCGCTCTGGCGAAACTCTCGCCGTTTTCGCCCGTCAAGATGTTTTCCAGATCACTCCACAGCTTCTTCGGCTTCTCATGATCGACGATCACCGACACCCTTTCGCTCTTGGCAAAACCTTCGAGTGGTTCCGGCAAACGCAGGCTACACGTGTCGGGGTCATATTCAGCGATCAGAAACTGGCTCATACGCACCTCAGTCTACGACAACGGCCCTTGCGCCCGTCTACAATCCCACCCGCATGCTTCGCGACAAACTCCTCCATCACGAGCCGGTCGACGGCTTCCGTTGGCGGAGCCACGAGATCACGCGCGTGGAAGGGTTCAGCGATGCGGTGTTCGGCTTCGCCGTCACCCTGCTCATCGTCTCCCTCGAAGTCCCGCACACCTCGGCGGAGTTGCTGGCGACGATGCGCGGGTTCGGCGCGTTCGTCATCACCTTCATCATGCTTTCGGGGCTGTGGTACTCGCAGTTCACGTTCTTTCGTAGGTATGGGTTGGAAGATCGCGTCACGGTGATTCTCAATCTCGTGCTGCTGTTTATCGTACTCTTCTTCGTCTACCCGATGAAGTTTCTTTTCAGCGCGATGCTGACCGATCCGCGCCTGCGGCAGACCATCGCTACGGCGCACGGGTTGGAGATGGTGGTCCTTCCCGAGCACAAGCCGCTGATCTTCGCCATCTTCGGCGCCGGGTTCGCGGGTGTGATGGTGGTTTTCACGCTGCTGTATCGCCACGCCTGGCGCAAACGCGTCGAGCTCGGACTGAACGAGTTCGAGATTTTCGAGACGCAGCACAGCGTCCGGCGGCTGACCGCTGCCTCGACGGTTGGATTCGGCTACTTCGCCGTCGCCGGCATGAACGCCCTGCCGCATCGAACGCCCGGCGAAAAGAAAGTCGTCCTCGTGATGGCGGTCGCCATCCTTCTTCTCTTCGGAGCCTTGTCGGTCTGGATGCTGCGTCTTGCGAAGGAGCGCCGGCGGGTGACGAAGGAGTGGAAAGCGCGCGCGGCGCAGGCCATGCCGGAAGAGCACGAGCCGCACGACTAATCTGGTTTCGGGCACCGTTTGCTGGCCGGGAGAATCTTCCGTGTCCACGAGGAGGAGAGAGAAATCTCGGCGCCGAGACTGACGAAGTAGGTCGGCCGGAATCGTCCGAGCGCGTCAATGTGCCGCGCCCGCTCGACGGCCAGCCCGATGTTGACGACATCGAGTCCCAACGTCGTCTTGACTCCGTAGTCCCACTTCCAATGATGCGTGCCGGAGTATGTGTAACGGCGCGGCGCGAAGCGAAAACCCCAGGAGAGCGCTCGTAGGGGTGATGTTTGATAGTAGTCATACAGCAGCCCAACGCGTGATAGCCCTTCCCTTGTGAGTAACTCGGCCCCAGGCCGCCCATCCGAAGAGACAGCCACTTGCTCCCTTCAGGTTCACCGGTTGGGCGAACAGCCAGCCGTTCCGGTGGGTCATACGCCAGGATGAAGAACAGAAGATCGGCGTTGAGCCGAACGCCTTGCGAGTGTCGGGCGGCAGCGATTTCAACGCGCGGAGTCGCGCCTAGAACCTTATAGAAGTTGCCTTTCAGTCGAGGGTCTCCGACCGTGTCGTAACGGCCGAACCATGATTCGCTCCCAGCACACTTGACTGCGGATGGTACCGTTTGCGTTTTGTTCGTCTCGATCCCGATTCCACCATCCGGCCCCATGAAGTCTTTGAACTGGCTGCTGTTCTCCGATATACGGACCGCGCTTCGCGTCGCGAAGCAAGGCTGTAAACCTGCTCGACTCTCTCCCAGCGATGCTGCAAGAACCTGCGCTACGGAAATCGTGCTTACGAGCTCAACGAACGTGTATTGCGGCGGGCTACACGGACAGCCCAAAACCCCATCTCCATGGAACTGGAACTTGCCGTCGTTGACGGCCTTTCTGAATGGCGCGGTGTCATCCGACAACTTCCCGAGAACTTCTTCAACCGTAGGGTCGATCGCTTTCGCAAACAGGAAATTCACTCCGTCTCGATTGAACCGGTCGTGGAGATGGCCTGCGACAGCGTCATGCATCCTGTGGCGTGGTGTGACGAGATGCCCGACGGAAAGGAAATCCTGAAGGTAGTGGAGCGCCACGGCTTCGTCCAGCAACGCCTTTTCGGGCTCCCCTAAGGCCTCGTTGATTGCGCGCTGGTGGTACGTCTGCCACGACCCGAGCGCACCGTCCTGAAAGTGTGTCTCGTTGTTGTGCATGGCCAGGCCGTGCAGAAGCGGGTTCCAGCGATGGACGGCAATGGCGTGGCGCAGATCCGTGGCACCTGTCAGATCGCCGGCGTCTTCGAACCAATCGACCGCCAGCGTCAGGTCCCCAAAGTCAGGTCTGCCAGCCTGTCGATCGCGGATCGCCTTCGTCATCGTGGGCGACGGTGTGACGAGGGATTGCGCAGCATCCAACGCCGACGTCGAGAGCTTCCTGTGCTCCTCACCGTCAAACGCTTGAACGTGCAACGCCACCAGACAGAGAACTCCTCCGAGCACGACTGGCCGCATTGATCCCTCCGGTTTTGATTGGACGGCCAATTCTGCCCGAATCCTTCCCCTTTCTGCGCTCTTTCTTGCAGACCGGAATGTGCGGCAATTTTTGCTCGTTGAGATGTGAGTCTATTTGACTCAATGTGAGGTAATCGTATGAATTTCAACAAGCTTACAGTCAAAGCTCAGGAAGCCGTGGCCGAGGCGCAGAACCTTGCGCGCGGCGCGGGGAACCCGGAAGTCACGGCGGAACACCTTCTCATCGCACTGCTTCGGCAGGAGGGCGGGATCGTCGTTCCAATCCTGACCAAGCTCGGCTTGCAGGCCGGGCAGATCGAAGCCGAGGTTGCGACTGAGGTCGCGAAGTACTCGCGGGTAGGGGGGGCGTCGGCGGAGCCGATGGTGGGCTCGACACTGCGAAAAGTGTTCGACGCTGCCTTCAACGCGGCCACGCAGTTCAACGACGAGTACGTGTCGACCGAGCATTTCCTGCTCGCCATCGCCCAGACCAAGGAGACGAACGCGGCGAAGATCCTGGCGCGGCACGGCGCGGTTCCCGATGCGCTGCTCAAGGCGCTGCAGTCCGTTCGCGGCACGCAGCGGGTTACCGATCAGAATCCCGAGGACAAGTACCAGGCGCTGGAGCGCTACGCGCGCGACCTGACGGAGCTGGCCCGCCGCGGCAAGCTCGATCCGGTCATCGGACGCGATGAAGAGATCCGGCGCGTGATCCAGGTGCTCTCGCGGCGGACGAAAAACAACCCGGTTCTCATCGGCGAGCCCGGCGTCGGCAAGACGGCCATCGTCGAAGGTCTGGCGCGGCGAATCGTGGAGGGGGATGTCCCCGAGGGCCTGAAGAACAAGCGCGTGGCCTCGCTCGACCTCGGCGCGATGATCGCCGGCGCGAAGTATCGCGGCGAGTTCGAAGACCGGCTCAAAGCGGTCATCAAGGAAGTCGAGGAGAGCGGCGGCAACGTCATCCTCTTCATCGACGAGTTGCACACCCTGATCGGCGCCGGCGCCTCGGAAGGGGCGATGGACGCTTCCAACATGCTCAAGCCGGCGCTGGCTCGCGGCGAGCTGCGCGCCATCGGCGCCACCACGCTCAACGAGTACCAGAAACACATCGAGAAAGATGCTGCCCTCGAACGGCGTTTCCAGCCGGTCTTCGTCGGCGAGCCGACGGTGGAAGCCACCATCGCCATCCTGCGCGGATTAAAGGAGCGCTATGAGGTCCACCACGGCGTGAAGATTCAGGACTCGGCCGTCGTGGCCGCGGCGACGCTTTCGCATCGCTACATCACCGATCGTTTCCTGCCTGACAAGGCCATCGACCTCGTCGATGAAGCGGCGTCGCGTCTGCGCATCGAGCTGACGTCGATGCCGCAGGAGATCGACGAGCTGACCCGGCGCATGACCCAGCTGCAGATCGAGAAGCAGGCTCTTTCCCGCGAGGACAATCCTCTCTCCAGGCAGCGCCTCGGCGAGATCGAGAGCGAGATCGCGGGCTTGCAGGAAAAAATCAGCACCCTGCGCACGCAGTGGGAAAACGAGAAAGGCGTCATCACGCAGATCAACGAGCTGAAGAAAAAGCTCGAAGAGACGCGCGAAGCCGCCAACGCCGCCGAGCGCCAGGGCGAGTTGAACAAAGCCGCCGAGCTGCGTTACGGCACGCTGCCCCAGATCAACCGCGATCTGGAAGCTGCCTCGGCGCGTCTCGCCGAGATGCAGAAGGGCGGCGCGCTGCTACGCGAGGAAGTGACCGACGAAGACATCGCCGAGATCGTCTCCAAGTGGACCGGTGTGCCGGTTACGCGAATGCTGGAGTCGGAGATCCAGAAACTGGTGAAGATGGAGGACAACCTCAAGCTGCGGGTCATCGGGCAGGAGGAGGCCATCACCGCCGTCTCCAATGCCGTACGCCGTTCGCGCGCGGGGTTGAAGGATCCGAACCGCCCCATCGGCTCGTTCATCTTCATGGGACCGACCGGCGTCGGCAAGACCGAGCTGGCGCGCGCGCTGGCGGAGTTTCTCTTCGACGACGAAAACGCCATGGTGCGCATCGACATGTCGGAGTACATGGAGCGCCACGCCGTGTCGCGGCTGATCGGCGCGCCACCGGGATACGTCGGCTACGAGGAGGGCGGGCAGCTCACCGAGGCCATTCGCAGAAGGCCGTACGCGGCGGTGCTGTTCGATGAGATCGAAAAAGCGCACCCGGAAGTGTTCAACGTCATGCTGCAGATCCTCGACGACGGACGGCTGACCGATTCGAAGGGGCGCGAGGTCAACTTCAAGAACACCGTCATCATCATGACCTCGAACGTCGGCGCGCAGTACATCTTCGACTATCAGAAGTCGATGCAGACGCCGCAGCAGGAAGCGGAGATGGAGCGGAAGGTGGAGGAGGAACTGCACAAGCATTTCCGGCCGGAGTTTCTCAACCGTATCGACGACGTGATCATCTTCCACGCGCTGGACATGCAGCACATCAAGCGGATCATCGAGATCCAGCTCAAGCGGCTGGCGAAGATGATCGGCGACCGCGGTCTCTCCATCGAGATCAGCGACCGCGCCAAGGAGCTGCTGGCCAAGGAAGGCTACGACCCCGCCTTCGGCGCGCGGCCGCTCAAACGCGCATTGCAGAAGGAGATCATCGATCCGCTGGCGATGAAGCTGCTCGAAGGAAAGGTGAAGTCGGGCGACGTCGTGTTCGTGAACGCCGGCGAGGGTGGGAAGGTGGAGTTGTCGCTCGAGCCGGAGCCGGTGACAGTGAATTAAGTTTTTCGGCGCGCTCGCAACGCCATGACGCCGTCGCAGGCCATCATTGCTCCCGCCACCAGCAGGAGCGGATGGGACGGCGATTGGTAGCCCGACACCATCACCAGGAAGCTGGTGACGTTGATCAACGACAGGATCAGGAGCCGGGCCGCAATCGCGGAGATCAGGCCGGCGATGAGGACAGCCGTCATCCATCCTCCCCGCCGCCGCGCCAGCCATCGCACGTTTGGCAGATAGAGCAACGCCGCCAGCAGGAAGAGCGGCGGCACGGACCGTTGATAGGCCCGGCCGATGACGTCGAGCACGCGCAGGCGGAAGGCATCGATGCGGCTGGGGGGCGGTGGTCCGGCGCGCCCGATCGCGAAACGTTGCGCGGCCATGCGCACGTCGGGGTGATGGGCAATTAGAAAGTCACTATCGAGAGGGATGCGCTCGATCCTGCGCGTGCCCAGCCAGAGAACGAGGAGTGCGTCGCCGGGTGCTTCGATATCGAACCGGGCTTGACGGGCCGGCGGGAACGCCTTCCAGCTTTGCTTGAGATGTTCGTACAGGTCGGGGCTGGGCAGGCGTGTCACGGTTGCGTCGGTGACCGCTGTTCCATCCGGACGTTCGATGGTGATGGTGAGAGGGCCGTTGACGTCGACCACCCAACCCGTGGCGCGGACTCTCCGGGCAAACACTTCTCGCGGCGCCAGCTTCATGCGCGTGACCGCGGCGTATTCGCGCAGTTCGTCGTCGGAACCGTCCGAATGGGCCGGGGTGACGGAGACGTCGGCAAACCGCAGCACTCTCCCCGCTGCGATGATCCAGGTTTGAAAGACCGCCCGCCGCTGTCCCCACAAGAGTGGAGGAAACAGCGAGGCGCGGGCTTGTCTGGCATCGAGGCGGCCGGCGAGGCGCGCGGTCTCGATTTCATGACTCAGCCGGTCGTAGTAGTCCTTTACGGCGGCGCCGCCTCGCTTGTAGTAGCCCGCTCGTTCGACTGCCTCGCGAAAGGCCCACATGAATGAATCGTTCTCATAGTCGGCTGCTCCCCGTTTCCAACCGACCAGATCGCGTTCGAGCAATGGGCGGAGCTCTGCGAATGCGGGGCTGATTGCGTAGACGCGCCTGCGCACTTCTTCCGGCACGGCGACGCGAGGGACCGGTGGATGCTGGCGCACCTGCCGGAGGCTTCCGAAGGCGCGGAGATAGGGACGCCATTTGAATTCCACGTCGGCGAAGACGCCGTATCGCAAGCCGTTGGTGACGACGATCGCCTCATGCGCGGCGGTGAAGATCAGAGCCGGCATAGCGACGACGAGCAGCCCTCGCCTCCAGCGTTCCCTCCAATCGATGATTACCCACCAGACTACGGCGACCGTTGCCAGCCCCAGGAGGGGAAGGATCCAGACTCCTTCCTCCCGGGTGTGCCAGAAGACCGCGAACGCAACGCCGCTGAGCAATGCCCACGGCAGCACATCGCGCCGGCGGGCGTCCAGCCGCAGGGTCGCGCCCGCCACTCCGGCGAACATGAGGAGTCCCAGGGCCGGATAGACGCTTTCGCGCGCCACGCGCGAGGCAATGTCGTCCGAGAACGTCATCGGATTGAAGAGGACCACGACGAACAACACCACGCGTGCCGCGGAAGAGCGAATGGACGGCGCGAGCGCAAGGGAAACGGCCAGGCAGGCGACGGCGTACAGAAGTTGTTGCGCGGGCAGCAGCGGAACACCAAGCCGGGAGATGAAGGCGATCCAGAGCGGATACGCCGCCCCCTTGATCAGGGTCATCGAGTTGTAGGGACCGAGCCAGCGTCCGTCCAGAATGGAGATGGCCTTTCGAAGGAACCAGTGGTCGTCATAGTCGGCCCAGCCGATGGCATCGAGCGTCCGGCACGCTGTCAGCCAGAGTTTTGTGGCTGAGGCGATCACGATGACGATCCAGGCAACGACGCCGAATCGCTGCGGGTCGTTGTCATGTGACGGAGTGACCATCGATCGATTGTCTTACGGAACGTAGGAAACGATCGTCTTACGGAACGTAATAAAGCGAGATCGATTTGCCCACGCGCTGGATCGGTTCGTCCGGGAGCCAACGGCCGCCGCCCTGGGCGCGCATGACCTGGCGCGCGTGATCGCTGACCGCCACCCATCCGTGTGTCTTCGTCCACGGGCTGATTCCCTCGACCGGCGGAAATCCGAGCGCCGTGAAATCGGCGGGGCCCATGAGTGCGATGCCGAGCGCTGGGATCAGCTTCCGCCGGGCCACGTCGCGAAGGCGGAGGATGTCCTGCCCCCAATCGATGTTGCTGTCGATGAGATGACGCGATGGATCGCGGCCGGCCAAGGCGTTGAAGTAGGGGAAGTAGTCGGGATGGGCGAGGGCGGATGCTCCGAGATGGCAGAGCAGCAGCGCGACGGCAATCACGGCGGTGGCGAAGGATGCCCGCCACATCGCCAGCGCCGCGATGGCGGTAGCGACGGCAAAGGGGACATAGAACGGCAGGACGTAGCGAATGCCGAGGTCGAGCGCTGTCGGCATGGAGATGAGGATGATGCTGATGGCGGCCAGGCTCCATTCGGCAAACGGGCCGCGCAGCGCTCTGTCACGGAGCGCGAACCAGAAGCCGGCGATGAAGAGGACCAGCGCGGCGATCGTGATCTTGAGTCCGACCGCGATCGGGAAATACCAGCGGAAGCCGGTGGTCGATGTCTCGCCGTTGAGAAACGTCAGGAATCCTTCCTTGTCGATCTTCATCAGAGCGGCGATGCCAGCGAAAAAATCGGATGCAGGGAGCGGCGCGTTCGGACTGAGGCGTGTCAGAAGGCGCTGCATCGCCGGACTGAAGGCGCTTCGAAATGGATCGAGCTCGCCGAATGTGCCGATCGTGAATCCGTAACCGGCCCAGATCACGAGGATCGTCATCGCCGCGGCCGGGATCATCGTGCCGAGGGCGCGGGCGAATCGGCGGCGTAGCGCGGTATCACGAAAGAGACGGACCGCGGTGATGGCGATGCACGTCACCGGCACGAAGACGATGCTGGAGAACTTGCAGTCGATGCTGAAACCGAATGCCGCGCCGAAAATCAGCGCGCGTTTGAGATCGGGGTTGCGCAGCCAGCGTCCGAACGCGAAGAGGGCGACTGCGAGCCCTGCCACCGCGGCGCCGTCGTGCGTCGCCAGCGCGGAGTAGCCGAGGACGATCGGCTCCATGGTGAAGAGAAAGATGGCCGCCACCGCGCCGGAATCGCCGAGCGCGTCGCGGGCGGTGAAAAAGAGAGCGATGGCGGCGATCAGGAAGAAGACGATCGTCCCGGCACGGGCGCGAACGAGGTTCGCCGTGTAGTCGCCGTGATCGTAAAAGATGCTGTGAATCTGATCGGAGAACGATCCGTGCGGGTCATAGCGCATCCCGCCGAACCACGGCGCGGCGGCGAGGATGACCCGCGGCAGCGGCGGATTCTCGCGCAGCAGCAGATAGCGGTGGTACTGGAACAGCTCCAGGCCGGCGCCGATGTGCGTGGCTTCATCGTTCGTCGCCGAGAAGATCCGAAAGGTCGTGGCCATGCGGATGGCGCCGATGGCAATCAGGATCGCGGCGAGCGTGGCGGGACGAAAGCGCTTCATCGGGACCGGCGATTCTACTGCCCGCGATTTTCATGACATCCTCACGTCGATGCGCGCCGGAGACGAAATCACCATCACCCCGACAGAGCTGGTCGCCGGCGGCGCCGCCATTGCGCGCGTGGACGGCTTTCCAATCTTCGCCACGAACGTCTATCCCGGCGACGTGGCGGTGGTGCGGTTGCTTGAGGTGAAGAAGGGATTCGCGCACGCCGATCTGGTGCGCCTCATCGAGCCGAGCGCGTTCCGGCGCGCGCTGCCGTGTCCGGTAGCGAACGAATGCGGTGGCTGCGACTGGACGGCGCTGCAGCTCGACAAACAGCTCGAGGCCAAGCAGCGCATCCTCACGGAATCGCTGCGGCGCATCGGCAAGATCGATCCCGCCACGCTGCCGCCGATCGCCGTTCATCCCTCGCCACTGAATTACCGGCTGCGCAGCCGGCTGCATCGCGATGGAGACAAGGTCGGTTTCTATGCCATGCGTACGAATGACGTGGTGCCGCTGCCGCCCGAGTGCGAGGTGGTCGGGCTGCGCACGCGCGAAGCGCCGCGCGAGGGCGAGACGTGGGAAGTCGCTGGGAAGCTGATTACTGAAGGTGAGATGTTCATCGACGGCTATCACGTCACCACCGATGCGTTTTTTCAGGTCAATCGGCATCTGCTGGCGACGATGCGGCGCTTGGTGTCGAACATCGCCGCGCGCAGTGCGAAGAAAGACACCGCCATCGACCTCTACTCTGGTGTCGGCTTCTTCAGCCGGCCCCTCGCCGAAATCTTCGGCAGCGTGACCGCGGTCGAGGGCGCCGAGGCCGCGCACGAATGCGCGAAACGCAACGTGCAGGAGAACGTCACCCTCGTCCATGCGCCGGTGGAGTGGTGGGCGGAGCGGATGCCGCGCGCCGATTTCGTCTTTCTCGATCCGCCGCGCAGCGGGGCACGGCGCAACGTCATCGACGCCATCGCCACGCAGGCGCAAGAGATGGTTTGCTTCCTCGCATGCGATCCGGTAACGTTCGCCCGTGACGCGAGCCGGCTGATCGCGTCTGGTTGGCGACTCGCTTCGCTCGACCTCCTGGACCTCTTCCCCAACACGCATCACGTGGAAACGCTCGCTTCGTTCGAGCGTGCGTGACAATCCTGCCGCACTCCCTCTAATCGCTTACGCTGCCGGTCTGGTCCTTGGGCATTCGTACGCCGAGGCTGTCGGACTCGCGGCCGTGGCGGTCCTGCTCATCGCTCTTCGACAAGCGCGTATGGCCATGCTCTGCCTGGCGCTGGCGGGAGGGATCTGCGCGGCTTCGCACGCACGGGCGCGAAGCGCGGCGGACGAGCGGGCAATCTCGCCGCTGATCAGCGACCGCTTCGTAGCCGTCGTCGCGCCGATCGATCGCGATTGGTCGGAGCGCGGCGAAGCGCATCTCCTCCGCTGCGAGCGCTTCGTCGCCGACGGCGTGACGATCGACATGCCGCTGACGATCTACACCCGTTTCGTTCCGCCAACGATCGCCATGGAGCGCTCGATCCGCGCCGAAGGCTTTCTCCGCAGGAGCGAGCGCGGCGACGCGGTGCTGACGATGAAGTCATCGCGGCTGATGTCGTACGAAGGCTCGCTCAATCGATTCGCGCCCGCGGCGTGGAATCGAATCCTGGCGAATCGCTTGCGCCCGTTCGCCGCCTCTCATCCCACCGAGGTCGCGTTGGTCGAAGCGCTCGCCCTCGGGCGCGGCGAGCGGCTGACCGACGACGTCGGCGCCGGCTACAAACGCGGCGGGACCTATCACCTGCTGGTGTTCTCCGGTCTGCAGATCGCCTTCGCCGCGGCGCTGATCGCGCTTGCCTTGCGTTGGCTGCACGCGCCGCGCGCCGGCGACTGGTCGCTGCTGATTTTCTCGATTACCGCGCCGCTGTTCATCGGCCCGACGGCCTCGGTGTCGCGCGCCAGCATCGGCATCGGGCTCTATGCAATCTCGCGCATCCTGCACCGGCCGACGACGCTGGAGAATCTCTGGTGTGTGGCCGCGCTCTTGCGCCTCATCATCGCGCCGCACGATCTGGTCGAGCCGGCATTCCATCTCACCTACGCGGGCGCCGGCGCGCTGCTCTTCGCCGGCAAGGCGCTGGCGACCGGCCGCGCGCGCTGGCTGGCCTACGCGGCGTCGGCGGAGATGTCGATCACGCCGCTCACGCTCTTCCATTTCCACCAATACGCCCTCGGCGGCTCGCTGATGACGATGCTGCTGACGCCGATCGTCTTCGCCATGCTGCTCACGTCCGTCGCCGTCTGCGCCTTCCCATGCGCGGCGCTGCTCGACGTCATCGGCGCGCTTCACCATCTCTGCACGTTTGTGAACGCGATCGCCGCGCCAATGTGGGGTTTCTTCGCCGCGCCACCGCTCGTCACGATCGTGAGCGGCTACGCGCTAGCGATGATCTCGATCGCGCTGCTGCGCGGCCGTCTCCGCGCGATGGCGATTTTCGCGGCGATGCTGATCCCACTCGTCGCCGCCGTGATCGCAGGCCGGCAGGATGTAGAAACACCGCGTCTGACGATGCTCGACGTCGGCCAGGGCGACGCCATCCTTCTCCGTTCGCCTCAACACGTAGTTCTCGTTGATGCAGGCGGCCGGCTCGGCGATGGGCGTTTCGGCGAAACCGAGCTGCTGCCGATGCTCGTCGATCGCGGCGTGCGCCATATCGACGTCGCCGTGCTGACGCACGTGCATCCCGACCACTGCGGCGGCCTGCCGGCCGTGCTCGAGAATCTCGACGTCGGCAGCCTCTGGATTTCGCCGCGCCGTTTCCGCGGCGACTGCGCGCAGCGCGTTTTGGAGGCGTGCTCGCGGCGGGCCATTCCGATCCACCTCGTACACGACGGCGAGGTGCGCACCGTCGGATCGTTGTCGATGCAAGCTTTCGTCGCCGATCGAACGTTCAAGCACTCGCCGGAGAACAACAGCTCGGTCGTGCTGCGCGTCCGCAGCGGACGCTGGACGGCGCTCCTGACCGGCGACGTCGAGCGCGATGCCGAGGCCTCGCTGGCGGAGCGCGAGATTCGTGCTGATTTGCTCAAAGTCGGTCATCACGGCAGCCGCACGTCATCGACACCGCCGCTTCTCGATGCCGTCCATCCGCGCATCGCGTTGATCTCGTGCGGATTGCACAACACCTTTGGTCATCCGCACCCCAGCGTCGTCGAGTCGTTGCACTCGCGCGGCATTCGCGTATGGCGGACGGATCGCAATGGCGCGATCGACGTCGATTTCCTCCCCACGCACATCGCCGTCCATCAGCAATTTGACACTCCCCGATGAGCGTCCTAGAGTGAATTTTCGCCAATGTCATCAACGGTTCTGCGGCTCGGACTCTGGATCATCCTTCTGGTGGTGGTGATGTACGTGCTCCAGCAGACGTTCGAGGACGCGCCGTTCGTCGACTTTTTCGCTCCGGCCATGCTGCAGAAGGCGCTGGCGCTGGGCGGGCTGCTGCTCGCCGCCGGCATCGTTCTGCGCCTCCTCGAAAGCGGCGCCAAGGCGGTCACGAAGAACCGTTGCATCGTCTGCAAGACGCCGATCGACCATGGCGCGATCTATTGCCGGCAACATCTGCGCCGCATCCTCAGCCACGAGGAAGACAAGACGCATATGACCCGCGTGCGCAAGACGTAACGCTCGCGAAATGGCCTTCTGCTTGCACTAATGAACCGTGCAAGGAGAGCCCGAAATGCGTATCCAACAGACCGATCAGATCCTCAAGGAAGCCCGCTATTCGCGTCATGACCACGCCATGCACGAACGCGATCGCGGCGGTTTGTGGACGCGCGTCTGGCGATCGCTGACCGGGATTTTCAAGCGCTCGTAGGCTCTTCCGCTTCTTCCACCGCCGGCATCGGCGCCTGCACGATCACCCAGCGCACGCGGAAGCGCTCGGCATCGAGCACACCAATCGACAGATCGCCGAGCTGCGTCTTATCGCCGGGCACCACTTCGCGTCCCATCCGCGCTGCGACAAATCCGCCGATCGTCTCCTCGGCCGGTTCGCCGACGTCGACTTTGAGCCGGTCCGCCAGATCCTCGATCAGGTAATCGCCCCGCACGCGATACCGCCCGTTCCCGAGCGGCTCGATCTCCGGCCGCTCGCGATCGAATTCGTCCTGAATCTGCCCGAACAGCTCCTCTGTGATGTTTTCGAGCGACACGATCCCCGAGGCGCCGCCGTACTCGTCGAGAACGATGGCCATGTGCGTCTTGTGCTCGATGAACTGCGAGAGCAGCGCATCGACTGTCGAGTTCTCCGGCACGAACAGCACGTCGCGCTTCAGCTCCATCAACGTCCTGCCGGGGCCGCGCAGCTGCGCCAGGAAAAGGTCCTTCACATGGATCAGGCCGATGGTCTGATCGAGCGTGCCGTCGCAGAGCGGGTAGCGCGTGTGACGCGTTTTGCGGATGAACTCGAGGTTGTCCTCGATCGACTTCTTCGTGGAGAGGACGGAGACGTCGGTGCGCGGCACCATGATCTGCCGCGCCGTCCGCTTCGAAAACTGGAAGACTCCTTCGATGATCTCGCGGTTCTCCTCGGAGAGAATCCCCGCCTTCTCCGAGTGCGCCAGGATCAGGCGCAACTCCTCCTGCGAGTGCACCATCTCCTTGTCGCTGGCCGGCTTGATGCCGACCACTTTCAGGACGGCGTTGGTGGTGCGGTTCAGCATCCAGATGATCGGGTACGCCAGTACGTAGAACGCGCGGAGCAGATGCGCCGACCAGAGCGCCGTGCCGAGGGTCTTGTCGATCGCCAGATACTTCGGCCCGAGCTCGCCGAAGATGATGTGCAGCGAGGAGATGAGGATGAAGGCGACGCACGCGGCGACGGTGTGTGCGATCGACACGCTGTACGCGCCGAGGAATGCCAGCCGCGGCTGGATGAGACTCTCGAACGCCGGCTCGCCAACCCAGCCGAGCGCCAGCGACGCCAGCGTCACCCCGAGCTGCGTGGCGGAGAGGTAGCTGTCGAGTTTTTTGATGATGCGCCGCGCCATCCGCGCGCGCGTGCTCCCCTCGGCCGCCATCTCCGCGAGCTGCGTCGGACGGACTTTGATGATCGCGAATTCAGCGGCAACGAAGAATCCGTTCGCGATAATGAACAGCAAGGCGAGCAGCAGGTACCAGGTAGGCATTCTCACCGAGCGCGAAGGAGCAGCGCGCTACCAGATGGGTCGATGTCCATGGGGCGGCGGGTATTGTACGCGTAGTGCAGGCGTCCCGCCTGCTCCCGCCGGGCGTCCTCGCCCGGCGGTTGGTTTGGCAGGATTTTCACAGAAACCACCGCCGGGCGAGGACGCCCGTCGGGAGCAGACAGGGATGTCTGCTCTACGCACTCACCACCTCATTCAACGTCCGCCAAAACCTTGGATACGACTTCGACACCACCTGCTCGTCCCTGATCGTCACGTTCCCTCGCGCCAGCCCGGCGATGGCGAAGGCCATGGCGATGCGGTGATCGTTGTGGGTTTCGATCGTGGCCGGATCGGAGGACCAGCCCGGCTGGATGAGCAGCGAGTCGGGGCGTTCGTCGACGGTTGCACCGAGGCGGCGGAGCTCGGAGGTCACGGTGGAGAGGCGGTCAGACTCTTTCACCCGGAGGTTGGCTACGTTCACGATCTCGACGGGCGTCGATGCCAGCGGCGCGATGGCGGCGAGCGTCGGCACGAGGTCGGGCGACGAGTTGCAGTCGAAGCGGCCGCCGCGCAGCGCGTCGGTGCCAGTGACCGTGATGGCGTCGCCGGTGATTGCAATGGAGCATCCCATCGCCCGCAGGATGTCGAGAAACGCGGCATCTCCTTGCGCGGTCGGATGGGCAAGGCCGCGCACGTGAATCGTGCCGCGCGTCGCCGCGGCGGCGGCGAACCAGTAGGACGCCGAGGAGTAGTCGCCTTCGACGCGGTACCCGTCGCGATGGAGCGTCGTCGCGCTGACGTGGACGACGTTTCCGTGCCGTTCCACCTTCGCCCCGAACGCGGTCAGGATCGAGGCGGTGATGTCGAGGTAGGACGCCGAGGCCAGCGAGGTCAGTCGCAGGGTGATCCCGTCCGGCAGCGTGGCCCCGGCCATCATCAGCGACGAAGCGAACTGGCTCGATGTGTCGGCGGCGATGGCGACGTCGAAACCGCCGCGCATCTTTTTCCCACGAATCCGCAGCGGCGGGTAGCCCTCGCGATCGACGTACTCGACCTCGGCGCCGATCGAGAGCAGCACTTCGACCAGATCGCCGATCGGCCGCTCGTGCATCCGCGCTTCGCCCTGCAGGATGAAACGCCCCGGCGTGAACGCAAGCCAGCCGGTCAGAAAGCGCATCGCCGTCCCGGCATTGCCGATGAAGACCGGCACGTCGTTGGCCGACATGCTCAACCGCGGTCCGATGGTCACGCCGGTCTTGAAGTTGCCATCGATGCGGAACCCGATCGTCCGCAGCGCTTCGAGCGCGTAGCGCGTGTCATCCGCATCGAGGCAGTTCGTAATCGTGGTCGTCCCCTCGGACATCGCGCCGAGGAGGAGGGCGCGGACGGAGTAGGACTTGGAGGGCGGCACCGTGACGGTGGCGTTGAGATGTTCGCGTTTTGGGATCTCTTTCACAGTTCCAGCACCAACCCGTCATACGCCAGCTTGATGCCCGGCGGCAGCGTTGCTTCAACCGTCGCGTGATCGACTTCGTGCGTGAGATGGATCAGCCACGTTTCGCGGGCACCGATTTGTTGCGCAGCGCGGACCGCCTCTTCGATCACGAAATGCGTCGGATGTCGCGGCGAGATGCGCAGGCCGTCCAGCGCGAGGATCTCGACGCCCTCCAGCAGCTGCATGGTCGACTCAGGAATCCCGTTCGTATCGGTGATGTAGGCGAAGTTGCCGATGCGAAACCCGAGGATCGTCCAGTCGCCGTGGGCGACCGGAAGTGGGGTGATGGCGATCCCTTCATGCACGAACGGACCGTCGATCTCGATCAGATCGAGCTGCGGTTTGCCGCCGCCGATCTGCGAGTCGGACCAGATGTAACTGAACGCGCGCCGGATCGCCGTCGCCGTCATCGGATTGGCGAACGCCTGAATGGCCTCGCGCTGCCGGAAGTTGAACGGGCGGATGTCATCGAGCCCCATGAGGTGGTCCGAATGCGAGTGTGTGAAGAGCACGAAATCAAGCCGCGGGATCGGGAACTTCAGCAGCTGCAGGCGCAAATCGGGCGAGGTATCGATCAGAAAATACTTCCCATTCATCTCGATCTTCACTGACTGCCGCAGCCGTTTGTTGCGCGGGTCAGTTGACCCGCAAATATCGCAGGTACAGCCGACGACGGGAACGCCGGTGCTCGTGCCGGAGCCGAGGAAGGTGATCTTCACGATCCGCTCTCGATCCACAGCGCCGTCCCGTGCGCGGCGGCCTGCTTCGCGGTCAGGAGCAGCTGCACGTAGGTCTGGATGTCGAGGTCGGCGTCGAAGAGCGCATCGTCTTCCAGATACTTCGCGGCCAGCTGCATCAGCTCGACGTCATCCGTCGGCAGCGAGGCCTTCGCGGCGAAACGGCGCAATTCATCGATCAGCGCATCGAGGCTGCCGACCTCCAGCGGATCGGCGACCGTTGGGATGGTGATGTGCTCCACGCGCTCGAACCGCAACGGGATGTACACCGATTGGTAGGCGTCGAGTCCGGAGAGATGCGGCGCGGCGTCGATCGTGCGCATGACCCGCGCCTGCAGCTGCGACCAGCCAATCCCTTCCACCGGATCCGATCGATAGTCCTCGCCATCGACCGCGGTCAGCGCGGGAAAGCGCTTGCGCAGTTCGGCATCGATCGCCTGCGCGAGATCGGGAGCGAAGACGCCGGCCGCCCTGCCGGCGACGAAAACGAGGGCCACGCGGGGAGCGTACCGTACGTGGCGGCCGTTGTGCACTGGCCGTCGCGATGCCGAGCGAATCAACCTATGACTGCATCATCATCGGCGGCGGCCCGGCCGGATTGACCTGCGCGATTTTTCTGGCGCGCTACCGCCGGCGCGTGCTGATCGTCGACAGCGGCAAGCCGCGCAACTATGCCTCGCGCGGCATCCACGGCTTCCTCGGGCAGCACGGCATCGCGCCGGGCGAGCTGCTCGCGCGAGGGCGCGCCGAGGCCGAAGCGGTTGGCGCCGAGATCTGCAACTGTGTCGCCGAGCGCATCGAAGCCTCGGGCGACATCTTCGAAGTGACGACGTCCGCGGGGATGGTGCGCACCCGCCGCGTCGTCCTCGCCTATGGCGTCCGCGACACGCTTCCCGACATTCCTGACATCGCCTCGTACTACGGCGGCAGCGTCTTCCACTGTCCCGATTGCGACGGCTATGAGGTCCGCGACAAACGGGTCGGCGTGATCGGCTGGGGAAAGAAAGTGGTCGGCCTCGCGCTCGAGCTGCTGCAATGGACGGAGGAGCTGACCGTCTTCACCGATGGCCACGCCCGCGAATGGACCGATGAGCATCACAGCAAGCTTCTGGCCCTCGGCATCGCCGTAGTCGACGAGAAGATCGTTTCCCTCGACGGCGACGACGGCCTGGTCCGCGCCGCCGTCCTCTCCACCGGCGAGCGCGTCCCGATCGACGCCCTCTTCTTCACCATCGGCGTAACCCGCTCCTGCCTCCTCGCCGAGGACCTCGGCTGCGACGTCGACCCCGAACGGCCGAACATCGTCGTCAACGAGTACCGCCAGACGACGATCGAAGGCATCTACGCCATCGGCGACCTAGTCCCTGGCTCGCAGCTCGCGATCACCTCGGCAGCAGATGGAGCGATCGCGGCGATTGCAATCAATAAGTCACTGCTTCCGCCGGCACGGGTGGTGTGAGTCAAAAGCGTTTCACGCGGAGACGCGAAGACGCGGAGAAAACCAGGATCGTGTAGGACTCAGGTGTGCTCCGGTCGATCGATCCCGAGGTCTCGACAAATCTTGCGAATCAGCTCGTTATTGATTTCGGCATGTCGCGGGACGGCTGAGCGCCGATTCAGACTCTCGTTGACGTACCAGGAATGTCGCGCACCTTCACGCAACAGGCTGCAACCGTGATCGGTCAGCCATCGCACAAAGGCGCGGCGCTTCATACGGCGATACGAATTTCTTCGAAGTTCTCGGTAGCCGCGGAGCGGGCATCTGCGCGATTCAGCTCGAGCGCCTCGGCCAGGGTAATGCGAAGCGTCGCCAGCAGCTCTTCGCGCGAGTCCTCCTGACAGTTGACGCCGGGAACTTCTTCGATCCAACCAATCCAGTCGTCGCCGGACTGCTTCACGATCGCGGTGTATTCGGTCATGGCCGCATCTTAGCAGGGCCAACCTCCGCGTCCTCCGCGCCTCCGCGTGAGACCGTTTCTCTTACAATCCCGCGCACCATGCGCCGCACGACGATCGTCCTCGCCGTCTTTCTCGCCACCACCTTACTCGCCCAGACCCCTGCCGATCCGCCGATGCTCGGGTTCTCCGCTGCGAATGCGGCGAAGGAACGGGCTCTGGAGGCGCAGTTCGATTCGTCGCTGAAGCGCGACGATCTTCGCGAGTGGCTCAAGCGCCTTTCCGCCCGCCCGCATCACCTCGGGTCGGCGTACGACAAGGACAACGCCGAGTACATCGCCGCACTGTTCAAGTCGTGGGGATACGACACCAAGATCGAAGAGTTCCGCGTCCTCTTTCCCACGCCGAAGCGGCGCGTGGTCGAGCTGATCGCGCCGGAGCACTTCACGGCCAAGCTTGCAGAGCCGCCGGTGCCGGGCGACGCTACCTCGGGGCAGCAAAGCGAACAGCTGCCGGTCTACAACGCCTACTCCATCGACGGCGACGTCACCGGCGATCTGGTCTACGCCAACTACGGCATCCCGGCCGACTACGAGACCCTCGAGCGCAACGGCGTCGACGTGAAGGGGAAGATCGTCATCACCCGCTACGGCGGCTCGTGGCGCGGCATCAAACCGAAGGTGGCCGCCGAGCACGGCGCCATCGGCTGCATCATCTACTCCGATCCGAAAGACGACGGGTACGGCCAGGGCGACGTCTATCCGAAGGGCGCGTTCCGCAACGAGAACGGCGCGCAACGCGGATCGGTGATGGATATGCCGGTCCATCCCGGCGATCCGCTCACGCCCGGCATCGGTGCGACCGCGGATGCCAAGCGCCTCGATCGCAAGGACGCCGACGTCATCACCAAGATCCCAGTTCTGCCCATCTCATACGGCGACGCCCTGCCGCTTCTGCGCGCCCTCGGCGGTCCGGTCGCGCCGGCGGAATGGCGCGGCGCGCTGCCGATCACCTATCACATGGGACCCGGCCCGTCGCGCGTCCACCTGGCGCTGGAGTTCAACTGGAACCTGGTGCCGGCGTACGACGTGATCGCGCGCATGACCGGCTCGCAGTATCCCGACGAATGGATCATGCGCGGCAACCACCACGACGCCTGGGTCAACGGCGCCAACGATCCGCTCAGCGGCCAGGTGGCGCAGATGGAGGAAGCGAAAGCGATCGCCGAGCTGGCCAAGACCGGCTGGCGGCCGAAGCGCACCATCCAGTTCGCCGCGTGGGATGGCGAGGAAGAGGGGCTGATCGGCTCGACGGAATGGGCGGAGACGCACGCCGATGAGCTGCGCGCCCAGGGCGTGGTCTACATCAACTCTGATACGAACTCCCGCGGCTTTCTCGACGCCGGCGGCTCGCACACGCTGGAGAAGCTGGTGACGCAGGTGGTCCGCGACGTTCCCGATCCCGAGCGCAATATCTCCGTCCTCGCGCGCATGCGCGCCCGCGAGGCCACCCGCGAGCGCGAAGGCCGCAACGACATGCGCTCGGAATCTCACGACGGCGATCTGATCCGCCTCGACGCCCTCGGCTCGGGCTCCGATTACACGCCCTTCCTGCAGCACACCGGCGTGGCCGCGCTGAACATCGGCTACGGCGGCGAGGGCGGCGGCGGGTCGTATCACTCGGTCTACGACTCGTTCGATCGCTACACCCGCTTCGGCGATCCGAACTTCGATTACGGGATCGCCCAGGCCAAGACCACCGGCCGTCTGGTGCTCCGGCTGGCCAACGCCGACGTGCTGCCGTTCGAACTGAAGACGTTCGCCGACACGGTTTCGCGCTACCTCGATGAACTGACGAAACTGTCGGAGACGACGCGCCACGAGATCGAGGAGCGCAACCGCCTCGTACGCGAGAACGCCTACGAGAACGCCGCCGATCCGACCAGACCGTTCGTGGCGCCGAAGGCCGAGCCGGCTGCTCCGTATTTGAACTTCGCCCCGCTGCAGAACGCGGTCGCCCATCTCAAACACAGCGCTACCGCCTTCGATCGCGCCGCCGCCTCGGCGACTGCCGATCGCCAGCCCGCGTTCGATCGCGCCCTGATGCACATCGAACAGTCACTGCTGCTTCCCAACGGACTGCCGCGCCGGCCGTGGTTCCGCCATCAGATCTACGCCCCCGGCTTCTACACCGGCTACGGCGTCAAGACCGTTCCCGGCGTGCGCGCGGCCATCGAACAGAAAGAATGGAGCGACGCCAACGCCCAGATCGAGAGCGCCGCGAAAGTGATCGAAGGGTACGCATCCGAGGTCGATCGGGCGATGGTCAAGTAACAGCCATGCTCGTCACGAGCTCATACAACGACCTCCCCACGCCCACCACCCCGATGCGCGTGCACGTTTACGCGCCGGTGGGCGAGGGCAGGTTTCCGGGGCTCCTGCTCTATCCGGAGATCTTCCAACAGACCGCTCCGATCGCGCGGCTGTCGGTGCAGTTCGCCAGTCACGGCTACGTGGTGATGGCGCCCGAGATCTTCCACGATCACGAGCCGCCCGGCACCGTCCTGGCCTACGACGACGCCGGCAGGGACGAGGGAATGGTCTGCAAGAAGGCGATGAAGCTTCCGGCCTTCGACGATGACGCGCGCGTGGTGATCGCCGCTCTTCGCTCCCATCCCCAATGCAACGGCCGCCTCGGCACGATCGGTTTCTGCATCGGCGGCCATCTCGCCGTCCGCGCCGCGCTGCAGCCGGAGATCGCCGCCTGCTGCGCCTTCTATCCCCCCGACCTCCACTCCGGCACGATCGGCGAAGGCGGAACCGCCGACACGCTCGCGCGCGCGACCGAGATCCGCGGCGAGCTCACAATGATCTGGGGCCGCCAGGACCCGCACATCCCGCCCGAGGGACGGTTGAAGGTGTACCAGGCCCTGAGCGATGCCGGAACGCGCTTCAGCTGGCACGAAGTCAACGGCGAGCACGCCTTCATGCGCGACGAAGGCGCACGGTATGACGCCGAGGTGGCGCGAGAGTGCATGGGAATCGCGCTGGATCTGTTTCACCGCGCGATGTAAAAGACGCGGAGGTTTCCATCTCCCTCCGCGTCTCCGCGCCTCCGCGTGAAAACTACTGCGCCCGCGTCACGCTCTTGCAGTCGATGGTGCCGACCAGATGAACGCCCGCCGCGGTGGTTGCGTCAAAGTTGACGATCGCCGTCGATCCCTTGTCATTGACGGTCACCGTCCCGCTGCCGCTCTTCTTCTCCGTCTCGACCTTGTACTCGGCCACGCGCGCGGTGATCCGTCCGAAGGCGACATTGAGGAAGAAGTTGTGCGGCGACTTTGGGTCCGGCACGATGAGCTGGACGCTGTTCAGCACCTTGGGATTGTTCTCCTTCACCAGCGAGTACTGATTCCCCCACGAGCCCTTCCCCGTGAGCCCCGCCGAGCAGCCGCCGCGATCGGTCGACCCGTCATACGTCCCGGCATTCGGTCCCCCGGTAATGACGACATGGATGGTTTCCTTCACATCGGCGGCGTAAAGAGCAGGAGCGGTGAGGACGAGAAGCACAGCCAGACTGCGAAGCAGACGATTCACGGTTGAAGCCTCCTCAGGTTGCGAAATTTGGTGGGTATTGTAGCGGTGCGTTTCGACGACGCAAGACGGTTTCACGCGGAGGCGCGGAGATCGCGGAGGTTCTTTTCTCCGCGCCTCCGCGTCTCCGCGTGAGCCGTCCCCTTCAACTTCGGCGAAACAATCGCGCGCGAACTTCTTCCCGCGGAATGGTCTCGACTGCGCCTGACTCGATCTCCCGCCAGTGCCGCTCAGCCTCTACGGCCCAAAGCTCTTCGACCTCGGCATCGGGAAGCGGTTCCACGTCATTCACGGACGACATTTTTAGGCGTGCTTTTATCTGCGGACATCTGCGTTCATCTGCGGATAAAACCTCATCCGCAGATTACGCAGATGAACGCAGATGGAGAACCGAACCTACTCCGGTCCGTTGTACGTCGCATCCATCATCCACCGCACCAGCGCGGCCGTGAAGCCGGGGACGGCGATCTCGAGATGCGGCATCTCCTTGACCGAAAGCGGCGAGAGGAGATACCACTCGACGACGTCGTTGAACGACACCATCTCCTCCTCGTCCGCATCGACATTGGTCATCTCCACCCGATGCTCCAGCGCCCGGATGGCAAACTCCGGCAACTCGATCGGAATAGTCCGCCGCCGGCTCAACGCCTTCGCGGCATGCGTGGTGAAGGATGCGGTGCGCGTCATGATTGCCTCCGGGGCAATCAGAGCACGCCATCTCGTTGAACTCTACACACCGCAGTGTGCAAGTTGTGCGATTCGTCCGTCAGCATCCGTGCCGGCGCATAGATCAGAAGCTGGAGTCAGATCTGAAAACTCAAGAGACTGTTCTCGCAAACGTTAAGTTGATTTTTCAGATATGACCCCAACTTAACAACTCAACTACATCGGCCATCTTGAGCGGGGTAAGAAGATAGCCAGTCTGGATGTCATCATTCAAATCAGCGCTAATCGATCTCTTGCTGCCGTTCGATCAACGCACCACCCGCGCGTGCGCAGCACGTTCGATGCGCGAACGCTCGTAGCAGCCAGAATGATCCCTTCCTCGCTAGAGTAGAGCTTGGCTACGTTGCACGCTAAGACTTAACCATCCGTTTTAGCGCGCTGATAATTGTCCACATATGCTGACCGACGTTACGTCTCAGTGATCGCTCTGTTGATTGCCTAGCCTTGTGGTGCGTACTTGCGACGCGATCACGATTAATCGTCGCCAGAGACTTCGCCAGAATGTCATCAACGGCGTTCGGCGTCTTGATATTCGAAAATGCTTCTGCCAATGCGCCCAGTGTCATGCGATCGATTTGGCGGTTCGTCAGTTTGCGCTCATTCCCGTTCCTGTCAAGTACTACGATGCGCGTCGATTTGATGCCAGCCTTAACGTGCCGTCGCGCCTGCTCCTCTAACACCTGACAAGCATCCTTAAACGCATCCCGCCACTGCCCTCGTTCAAATTGCTCGTACACGGGCCCGAGAAGTGCCCGCACCTTGCTAGGCAGATAATCTATAGCGGGCAGGTCCACACTAAGCGCTAGATCTGCAGGTGCCAACCTTTCAGCACAACTTTCTGAGTTCGCAACATACAATCCGATACGCGACTGTTGAAGAAATTCGATATCTTTGAAAGATAAGGAAGCGACATCGGGCACGCAGAGCGCCACTTGAGTATCCGCTGAGCACGAGGCGGCATAACGACACCACTCGTCGAGCGCCACCCTCGGGAGTCTTGCGTTTACCTCAACTATTACCGTTGTAGCCTTGCGGACACACACGAGAGTAGGTCGCTCAGGGTAGCCTACCGCGTAATGCTCCGGTTTTACGCGATACCCACGCTTGTTAAAGTGCGTAGCAATGCTTTCCGCGTATTCCAGCAGTTCAGTCGGAACAGTCAGAAAGCGCGGGCGCGGCATGGTTAAACCCCGACTGCCTCCTTCAAAGACCGCCGCAGAGCACGCGCGGCAATGACGAGACGCTCACTAGGCGCATACTGCCGCTCATTGTGTTCATCGAGTTTGGCGATAAGACGTTCGATCAACTGCTCCAACGTATGCTCGAAGTCGGCTTGTGCGACTGACGCACCAAATGCATCATCAATGCTGTACGTTGTATCTTCAATGAGGCGAACGATCACTCGACGAGCCCGTGCCGCGCTGACCTCGTTGCGCGAAACCGCACGGGCTAGCTTAGCTAGTTTTCGAGGCGCCACAGTGTTATTGATGACCCCCGTTCTAAACTTCGCCAGCAGTGATCGTCGCAGCGCGTCTTCTTCTTCGGCATCATCGATAATGCCACGCTTCCGCAAACTGGCTGCAGCATTTGTCGCCTCTATTACATGGTCCACCGTGATGACCTGCTGGGACCGCGGTTTGGCCAGTTCTGTATACAGTTCGGAGCGGTACAGTGGAGGAAGCTTTAGAAGCTTCTTCAGTCTACGAACCTCACCTCGCCGTAACGAGGCCAGCTCGGCGAGTTCATTTTCCGTTGGTCGCCGTCCTTGGCGCTCCGTAAAGAGACTTTCCAGCACTTCAAGTTTCTCGGCTGTAGGCAGCGGGTCCCAATCATTACGGCGATGATGTATCGCAAACATCATCATCAAATTCTGCATGCGGTCTGGCTTAGGCTGAACGATCACAGGAACCGTCGACAGACCGAGCTTCAACGCGCAACGCCAGCGTCTCTCGCCGTCCAACAAGTAAATTTCGCCACGATCCCGATATACCGTGAGAGGCACTAAAATACCCTGCTGGCGAATACTATCTTGGAGCGCGTCAAGTTCGTCTTGGTGGAATATTAGACGTGGGTTTTCTGGATTGCGGTCGATCTTCTTCGGCGCGACGAGGCGAATTGATTCTGCCACGATCACACCTCCTGAGTAGACGTCACAAAGTTGGTCACAATTAACTCCGCCGCACGTCGGCGATGCTTAGCGAACCCCGCTATATTGCGTTGGCAGTACACTTTGCGAGTTACCCAGCGACTAAAGATCGCCAGCGCCTCCGCACAATAAGCGTACGACAGAACGAAATACGCTCCGCGCCGGTCTATGAGCTCTAGAGCCCCGCCTAGACGCTGAAGATCGTTAAGGCCAAACGTCTGCGGACCGTACTGGCTAAAAATTCGTCTATTGCCTACGGCATACGGCGGATCAAGGTATACGAAATCTAATGATCTGACATTTTCAGTAACCAACGTCTCGAAATCGCTGTGTTCTATTACCGCGCTCTGTAAATGAGCAGCGGATGCTAAGAAGTTAGCGCGAGCCGGAATATCTCCCGTCTTCGTCGCAGCAAATGGCACATTGAATCGGCCCTTCATATCCGTTCTGTATAACCCGTTAAAACAAAAGCGGTTCAGGAAAATGAACCGGGCGGCACGCGCGAGATCATCCAAGCTCGAAGGACTTACTGCACGTAGCGCATAGTAGCTGTCCTCACCACGCGGAATCGAGATCAAGCGGTCATACACCGCATCCGCGTTGTCGCGGAGTGCCCGCAGAGTCTGGACCAGTTCAAGATTTAGGTCGCCGAGCAGTGCCGTCGAGGGGCGTATCGCGTAAAACAACGCTGCGGATCCTACAAACGGCTCCACGTACCGCGTGGCGTCCGGCCGCCAATATTCGACCAACTTGGGAAGAAGCTTGCGTTTGCTTCCCGCCCAACGAAGTATGGGACGCGGGGTAAGTTTCTCAGAAACTTTAGACATGTGGCAATGGTACCTCGGCCACACAAGAAGGCGGCGCCAATGCCGCCTCTTTGAACGTGTCTATCATCTACGAACACCCACTCGTACTCCCGCAATTCAGGCACTTGTAGCAGGCCCCATTGCGCACCATGATCGACCCGCAATCGCTGCACGACGGCGCATCCTGCTGGTAGCGGAACGTCGCCGTGTTCCGCGTATTCGGCCCATCCGCATCCTTCGGCGCGGCGATGATGGGGGACGTGCCGAGGGAGGAGACGAAGGTCGCGTCATCCTTCGAGAGCGGGGTGACGTTCGGAACGGACTTAACGGCCGGCGCGGCGTCCTCGCGGAGGATCACTCCCGCGTTGCTCTGGCTTTCGCGGTCGAGGAACTTGGTGGCGAGCCATTTGAAGATGTAGTCCATGATCGATTTGGTCATGGGGATTTCGGGGTTCTTGGTGAAGCCCGAGGGCTCGAAGCGGGTGTGCGTGAATGTGTCGACCAGGAAGTTCAGGGGGACGCCGTGCTGGAGGGCGAGGGAGGTCATGGTGGCGAAGCTGTCCATGAGGCCGGAGATCGTTGAGCCTTCCTTGGCCATGGTGATGAAGATCTCGCCGGGGGTGCCGTCTTCGTATTTGCCGACGGTGATGTAGCCCTCGTGGCCGCTGATGGAGAACTTGTGGGTGATCGACTCGCGCTCGTCGGGGAGCTTT
>Ga0157378_10000437_pt1 | contig 40470 bp, 34 predicted proteins | sample M65metaG_FD_115309 | JGI IMG/M metagenome (GOLD analysis project Ga0157378, IMG submission 115309) | Miscanthus rhizosphere microbial communities from Kellogg Biological Station, Michigan, USA - M6-5 metaG | ecosystem: Host-associated > Plants > Roots > Rhizosphere > Soil | place: USA: Michigan... | reverse complement strand
TGCGGTGGTACCATACGAAGGCTGTGATCCTCAGAAGCCGGTTGAGTTTGTGCGTTTTCCTCGCCGTTATGGCCTGCCTTTCCGTGGCAATCGCCGAGACCCAGAAAGCGTCAGATTTGGACAGCCAATTCCAGTTGGCTGTCTCGCAATACAATTCCGGCAACTTCGCTGCAGCCGCCACGAAGCTACAGGCTCTGGTGCGGCAGGTTCCTGAAAGCTTTGAGGTGCAGGAGCTGCTGGGCCTGGTTTACTCCGCCCAGTTGCAGGATGCCAAAGCTAACCTTCATCTTGACAAAGCGGTGCGCCTAAAGCCCGATTCCGTGGCGGCGCGAAGCAATCTGGGAGCGAATCTTGCCCGGTTAGGCAAGCTGGATCTGGCGGAAGCTCAATTCAAAAGGGCAGCGGAGCTGGAACCAAATAACTTCGATACCAACCATAACCTCGGCGAATCGTACGTTCGATCGGGCAAGCTGGCCAAGGCGGCTCCGTTTTTGGAGCGGGCCCAGAAAATCGATCCGACTTCTTACGACAATGGCTACGATCTGGTGCTGGCTTACTTACTCACGGACCGGCTGGCGGATGCGCGGGAGTTGGTCCACAGCCTGCTAAAGCTGAAAGACACCGCCGAACTGCACAACCTTCTGGGAGAAATCGAAGAGAAAGACGGCCAATTCGTGACTGCGGCGAACGAATATGAAGCTGCCGCGCATGCCGATCCCAGCGAAAGCAATCTGTTTGATTGGGGAAGCGAATTGCTGTTGCATCGCACTCTGGATCCCGCAGTGGAGGTTTTTCAGCACGCTACTGAACGCTATCCAACTTCGCCAAGGCTAACCATGGGACTGGGTATGGCCCTCTATGCGCGCGGAAACTATGACGACGCGGTTAAGACGCTGCTAAAAGCGACGGACATGAACCCCTCGGACCCAAACTGTTACCTGTTTCTTTCCAAGGCGTATACCAGCTCGCCGGGCCAGGCAGAGGAAGTGATCGCACGATTCAAACGCTTTGTCGAACTGCAACCGCGCAATGCGCAAGCTCATTACTATTACGCGATGAGTTTGTGGAAGGGGAAGCGGACGGAGGATGCCGGACTCGATCGCACTCAGATCGAGACGCTACTCAAGAGATCGCTCAATCTCGACTCTAAGTTCGCGGAAGCGCATCTACAGTTGGGAAATCTCTATTCCGACGAGCAGAAATACGCCGAATCGATTCCGGAGTATTTGCGGGCGCAGGAACTTAACTCGAATCTCCCTGATATCCGCTATCGGCTGGGCCAGGCTTACGTCCACACCGGGCAGAAAGATAAGGCCCAAGTAGAATTTACCGCATATCAGAAGTTGCGCGAAGAGCATCTCGCAGAGATTGAACGGCAACGAGCCGAGATTCGCCAGTTTATTTATTCTGCCAAGAATGGCCCGGGGACGAAGGCACAGTAATGGCGTACGGAAATTTCTTGCCGGCAAAGATGACTCCGCGCGAAGCGGCGTGGCAGCTTGCCTGTAATCGCCGGGACTTCCTTCGAGCCGCGACCGGAGCCGTTCTCGGCAGCGCTCTTATGGGGCCATTTGCGCGAGCAGTGACGCTTCCCAAGAGAAGAAAAGCTGTCGTCATCACCTTCGGTGGGGGCGCGCGCGATCAGGAAACCTTCGCTGCCGAAGGTCAGGAAAATATTCCTCATCTGATGAGGGAGTTGATTCCGCAATCCACCTTTTTCACCCAGGTAGTAAATCGTGGAATTCTCGGTCACTACGTTGCTACCGCGAGCCTGGCAACCGGAGTGTACGAAACCATCAATAACTTCGCCTCACTGCCGCCGGAGCATCCGACAGCGTTCGAATATTTCCGCAAAGACTTGAAACGCCCTTCGTCAGATGCGTGGGTGGTCGCGCCCAGTAATGGCTTCAACCGTATTGGGGAGAGCAGTCATCGCTCTTATGGATCCGGGCTGGGCGCTCGGGTTCTTCTGCCCAAGCATTTGCTAACCGCGGCGACTTCAGGCGGTCGGGACTACCAGCACTTGCTGCGCGATAACTACGAGACCCCGTTCTATGCGCCGGAACTGGGTGGAAGCGAAGTCGAACTCAATCAACTCGAAGAGATTCTGAAGCTGTCGGTAGACGAATTCAAGGCCCATGCGCGGACACTCTCGAGCCCCGACGAGCTTTCGGTTTACATCGCGCGCCAACTGATGCGGCAAGTTGCGCCCAGTCTGCTCTGGATCACCATGCACGACATCGACATTGCGCATGCCGGAGCGTATTCGCTTTACATAGACGGCATTCGCCGTACCGATCGCCTCTGCGCCGAGATTTGGAAGGCGATCGAAAGCGAGCCGGAATATGCGGGCAATACGACGATGTTCATCCTGCCGGATTTTGGCCGCGATTCTGACGATGATTCCGGCGGAAATGGCTTCCAGCATCATCGTACGGGCGACACGCTTTCCCGCACTACCTGGATGATGGCCATGGGCGCGGGAGTCCGCGAGGGGGTTGTTTTTGACCGAGCCGTGGATTCGACTGATCTGGTGCCGACCCTGGGATCGATGCTGGGCTTTTCCGCATCACTGGCCCAGGGCAAGCCCATTCATGAGTTGTTGTAGCGCCTATGCTTCCAAGCGACCTCAAGCCGGAGTTGTTCAAGAACTATCCGCCGGAGGCGAGAGAAGTCGTCACGCGGCATATTCCGGCGCTGCAAGGTTTACCACTCAGTATTTTGCCAAGCTTGCTGCGTGAGGTTATCGATTACGATTTCAAGTTTCCAGCGGAACGAAAGGCGGTCGACCGTGAGCTGGCAAACTTAAAAGCAATTTCTTCTGATGAATCTGCTGTCTGGTTCGCGGGGTTCGCCAAGATTAAGCTCAATTCTGCTTTGGAAGACTTGGATTGGATCAATTCTCCGGCTTTATTCGTCGAACAACTCTCCGCTTACCTCTGGACGACCCACCAACTGGACGCCTTCCGCGTCGCCGCGGTTGATTATGCCGCCCGTCTGGAGAAGGCCGCCCCGCCGGTAAAGCCTGTCATCCCGAGGCTTGGAATTGCGGTGATCGGTCAGGGAGTAGCGACGCCTGAAGAACCTCTGTTTCGTAAACTGAGGGCGCATGGTGCTTATTTCAATCGCATCAAGCCCGAAAATGGACTGCGTCTATTGCTAAGCGCAGTTGCGGTAAGGGCTACGGCACATCCGGAACCGTATGGCCATTGGTATATCGACGGCGGCAAAGCGGCTGAGCACGATCCTGTGCTTACAACAGTTTCCTACGGCGATCTGGAGCCCGCCCGTACTGCATTGCTGCGCAAAATGCGAGAAGAAATCGACCGTCCGGGCATGGGACCGGAGGCGTTGCGAACGATTCTCGCTAAATTGCGCCCTGCTGACCTTGGGTTAGGCACGGGAGACGAGGTGCTCAATCGTTTCCAGATTCGATTGCTTACAGAAGGCTCGGGCACACAAATCTTCAGCACTACATTTGCGCAATGGGCGGGGCGGGAGACGCTCCGCCGCGCACAGCCGCTGACTTTGCTGGTGCGGTTTGCGCCGCGGCAACGGCAAAAGCCGATGAATGAATTGCTATCAGCAAACAATGACCAGATCGAGTTTGATCCCATGGGCTCACTGGTCGATGCCGATATGGGGGCTTACTACAACTGGCTAAACCAGCAGCGTCTGCCCGGAGCGGAGCAGTCGTCTTTTCTGGTTTGGTTTGAGGACCACGGCGAGGCCCTGGCCATCGGGCCTTCTATGCCGCGTGGCACAGAATCGGCTTCGACCGCGGACCTGGCGCAGGTCCTGTCCTGGATGACTTAATGGGAGCGGGATAACACGGCCACACCATACACGGGCAGCGTCACTGCCTGTTTCGCTCCGCCTTCCAGAACATCCTCCATAGGTGAAGGCAGAGAAATTTTCTGTGGTGCCTTCGAAAGATTAACCAGGATGTAAACCGTTCCCTGCACGCCATACCGGGGATAAACCTCGACGCCGTCGGGAACGTAGCCAAGGGCCGGCTTCACTCCGCTGACGCTGGTCATCCACTTTGCCGCGGAAGTCATACCGGGATCGTCGAGCCACGCGCCGATGTAGGTGATCCGACCATTGCCTACTTTGTGGGTGATGGCTGCAGGCTGTCCATCAAGCCAGCCGTTGCTCTTGCCATATTTTTGCAAGACCTCGACGTCGGCAGCTTTGGCGCTCAGCAGCTCGGCCCACATGCTGCCGCTTCCGGTGCCGAATTTTCCTTCAACGGGAACGGGATCCACCAGGGAGTAGTACTGCTCGACGCTTCCACCGAGTAGTTCGCCCAGTGGTCCCGGTTGGCGGGCAGTTTGCAGGGCATTGTCATCGTCTTTCATGGCCGTGCGCTGGCCAAGAACTAAGTGGCCACCCTGGCGAACATAGTCGATCAGATTTTTCGCGGCCTCCTCGGACAGAACATTAAGGCCGGGCGCGACTACCAGCTTGTATCCAGCCAGAGAAGCGGTTGGCGGGATGATGTCAACCGACTGGCTGATGGCACGAAGCGGCTTGTAATAGCTGAGGATTTCCGCTACCGGGTCGTATTCCTTGTTGTGGCGCTGCCAGTCGATGGCCCAGCGGCTATCATACGAATGCAGAATCGCGACTTCAGATTTGGGAAGGGTCCCTGCGAGAGCGGGTCCGGCTTTGGCGAATTCTGCGCCGATTTGTTGGGCCTCCGAGTACAGGGGAACTGGCGTGCCGTCAGGACCTACGAGCGTGCCGTGGTATTCCTCCTGGCCATTCAGCGCGCTGCGCCATTGCCAATAGCTCACGGCATCGGCGCCGTGGCCGATGGCATGCCACGCCATCGCTCTGACTTCGCCCTTGTCGAGAGAATTGTTGTTTGGCGACCAGTTGACGAAACCGGGCTGAGTCTCCATTACCCAGAAATTCTTTCGCTTGAACCCGCGGGTCAAGTCATGGGCTGCGCCATTGCGCACCGGGTCGAGATGGCCCTTGCCAACGTAGTCGTCCCAGGACGCGAGGTCGATGTCCTGGCTTACGGTGTAGTGGTCAAAACCGTCGAACCACCCCATCATGTTGGTGGTGATGAACTTCCGCGGATCGGAATTCGGACGAATGACGTCCAATTGGTTCTTCTGGTAGCCGCGCCAAGTGTCGCTGACAAAGCGTTTCCAGCTGAGCAAGAGCCCAGGGTTGCCATACTTGGTTTCAATGGGAATCTGGCTCCAGTCGAAATATGTCTGGCTCCAGTAGGTAGTGGTCCAGCGAGCATTTAGGTTGTCGAGCGTTCTGTAGCGCGCTTTCAGCCACTGCTGGAACTGCGCCTTGGTCTCCGGGTCGTACGATTCTTCCCCGTACTCATTGTCGATTTGCCAGCCGATGACGTAAAGGTTGTGTCCGAAGCTCTTGGCCATGGCTTCCGCGATCTTGCGTGTCAATTCACGGTACTTCGCATTGGCAAAGTTGAAATGGGCACGATTGCCGTGCTCAGCGCGCTTTCCATTTTCGTCGACGCGAAGCGTCTCGGGATATTTTTGCGTCAGCCATGCCGGGGGCGCGGCGCCAGGCGTTCCAACTACCGTATAGATGCCATGCTTGGCCGCGGCCGAAATGGCGCGATCGAGCCAATCCAGATCGTAGGTGCCCTCACTGGGCTCGAGGCGGCTCCAGGCGAATTCTCCAACCCGCACCAGGCGCACGCCGGCTTGTTGCATCAGTGCAAGGTCTGCTTCCCACCGTGACTCGGGCCACTGTTCCGGATACCAGGCGGTCCCCAAAAATATTGGCGGCGGCGGTGGAGGGGTTTGGGCTGCGGCAGATGCGAAGAGTGTAAACGCAACCAGAAAACCGCTCAGAGCCAGACGAAGAAGACGGCTAAAAGTCGACATGAAAGCTCCTCAATGTTAGATCGAAACCACCTATGGCTAGCGAGTGTAATCGTTTACACGGTTGGATTATATGCCATTTGGCGGATCTCAAATCCGCAGCATTGCGAAGACTATGGGGTGCTTTGAAATGCTGCGGAATGAAATTTCATGACCTCGTCGAGATGCGAGAGAAAATAGGCAGCGCCATGATTGCCAGGATAGAGATGATATTCGTGCTTGATCGATTCCGATTGGAGTTGGCGGTGCAGGGCTTCGGCTCCGTTTTCGAATCCGTACTCATCGTTGCGTCCGCAATTGAAATAAATCGTGAGGTTCATCAGGCGGGCCTGATTCTGCCGGGCAAGCGTGAGCGGATCGTTCCGCTTCCAATGGGGAACGTCGATGGGATTGCCAAATACCGAGCCTAGGAACTGTCCGAACGAATTCTCCGGATGACTGGGTTGCGACACCAGTGCCGCGCTTTGTGCGCTGACTGACCCGAACAATTCCGGATGAGCGAACGCGAAACGCAATGCGCCGTATCCGCCCATAGAAACGCCGCTGATGGCGCGGTCTTTCCGATCCTTGCGAATACTGTATTTTTTCTCGATGGACGGCATGAACTCGCGCAGGAAGAAATCAGAGTACAAGACCTTCTTGTCGGCAGAGTTGATATAGAACGTCGCCTTAGCTTCGGGCGCAACGATAAGGAAGTCACCGATCTTGTGCTGCTGGCGGAGATCTTCGATCAGATTCCATCCGCCGGACTTGAAAAGCGCCTGCTCATTGTCGCTCAGGCCATGCAGGTAATAAAGAATTGGATACTGTTTTGCCGGATGCATGGCGATTGCGGCGTCGTAGCCGGCCGGTAGCATGACGCAGTAATGAACCGCCTGATTGAGGATACGGCTATTCATGGAATCGCAATCGATGCGACTCTGGGCCTGGGCTGGCGGAAACGAAGAAGAGCACGCCAGCAGAGCGAAGGAAATGAACGCCAGTCTACTCATAGCGGAGCGCTTGCACCGGATCGAGCTTGGCCGCGCGGCTGGCCGGATAGAGGCCGGAAAGCAGACTGACAACCAGAGCGAATGCGATCGAGCCCAGCACCAGCCACCAGGGAACGAACCAGATTTGTTCGGGTGGAAAGTGTTGCTGCTTCAGATAGATGTTCATGCCGAAATTAATGATGCGTCCAATTGTCCACCCCAGCGCGACGCCCACGGCTCCGCCCAGTAGGCCCATGGCGCCAGCCTCCGCGAAGAACAATAACTTTACATCGCCGTCGCTCGCTCCCAGGGCTTTCATAATGCCGATTTCCCGGCGCCGTTCGAGGATAGCCATTACCAGAGTATTTACAATTCCGATAGAGGCTACGGTGAGGGCAAGACTGCCGAAGATTCCAAGAAATAGATCAAGCACGGCAAAGAATCGTCCCATGCTCTTGGTGGCATCGACAATTGAGAAGGTATTGAATCCCATCTTCTTGATGGAGGACTCGACCGAACCAATTTCAGCAGGAGATTTCACACGCACGCTGACGGTCAGAAAGGTCGGAGAATTTCCGGGCCGGCTGGCGGCATCGCGCAAATCGGCGGGCTGCATGACGTGCAAACTCTGGGCCAGGGCTAGAGGCAGGAAGACTCGTGCACGGGTTGGGCCGCGCATGCTATCGGGATCGAGATCGGAAACACCGACAATCTTGAGTGTCTGTTCGCGGGAAACGACCGAGTAAGCCGAAGAACTTCCAGAATTTGCGGTGCGTTCGGCGTAGCGCATAACCAATTCTTTGCCGAGTAATGGTGTCGCCAGTTTTGTGACATCGACATCCTCGGAATTCCGCTGAGAACCCAACAGCTCTGCGGCGAAAGATTTCTGCAAAATAATTTCACGGGCGTTGTCGTCAGAAAAATAATGCCCAGGCATTCCTTCAAATGCGTCATTGTTTTTTGCGGAGGCGGGAAGTCCTGCGATCATAGTGACATGCGGCTTATCCTGATAACGAAGCTCGGTGATGAAGCGGATGTCGGGGTAGGCCTCGGCTACAGCGGGCAATTGTTCGATCTGCTTGCGAGCAGCTTCATCGAGTGACGGGCTTTCCGCAGGTGGAGGCCCTTCTGCGTTCTGATCGCGATTGAAGTCACGCCCGTCACGTCGTGAGGTGACGATGACGGTATCGAACAGCCCGGATTTGGCCAGCCGACGCGAAGCCAGCTGTTGTAGCCCGATTCCGAGCGACAACATCGCAACCAGCGAAGCCACCCCCACGGAAATGCCAACGGTGGTGAGCGAATTGCGCAGCAGGGATTCACGAAGGTTGCGGAGGGCAAGTTCGGTGACGTCGTAAATCTTCATGAGTCGCCCTTGGCCGCCGCTCCAGGATTCGCCTGCTCTTGAATCAGCTTTCCGTCTTCGAGAAAAATCAAGCGATGAGCATAACGTTCCGCCAATGGACGTTCGTGAGTCACCATGATGACAGTCATTCCCAGCGACCGGTTGAACTCGCGGATGAACTCCATGATTTCGGTGCCAGTGCGGCTGTCTAGATTGCCGGTAGGTTCGTCCGCCAGCAACATAGTAGGATGGTTGATCAGCGCCCGCGCCAGTGAGGCGCGCTGCTGCTCGCCTCCGGAAAGCTCCGAAGGACGGTGGTTCAGCCGCCCACTCAACCCCACCCGGCTGAGGGCCTCAGTCGCGAGCCCGGCGCGCTTGCTCCGATCCACCTCAGCGAATCGCAAGGGCAGCTCGACATTTTCGAGCACGGTCATGCCGGGAATAAGGTTGAAAGACTGGAATACCATTCCGACGGTGTGGAGCCGGTACTTCGAAAGATCTTCGCGAGACAGCTTCGCCAAATCCTTACCGTCAGCCAAAATTGTTCCGGACGTCGGGCGATCGAGCCCGGCGATCAGATTTAGTAACGAAGACTTTCCCGACCCAGAAACGCCGAGCAGCGCAACATACTCGCCAGATCTTATTTCCAGAGAGATTCCATCTACGGCACGAATCAGCGAATGCCCCATGGTGTAGTGGCGGCAGGCATTTTCAGTCTGGACGGCAAGCGGAGTGGCGGTCACTAGCGGATTTCGCCCCTCACCAGACGCAGAGCGTCACCCAGATCAGGGTCGCTTTCGGCGGATTTGCTGTCTTCCTCAGAAACGGCAGCGTCTCCTTCGCCGGGCGCAAGGAAGAGGTTTTGTTCAAGTCCATGCTGCTTGGTGTAGAGATCGTAATACCGCCCATGCAGTTCGTAGAGTTGTTCGTGACTACCACTTTCGACCACTCGCCCCTGCTCGACCACCAGAATTTGATCGGCACGACGAATGGTGGAGAGGCGATGTGCAATCACGAAAGTGGTGCGGCCCTGCATGAGATAGGAGAGCCCTTGCTGGATGAGCGCTTCCGACTCTGAATCAAGACTCGAAGTAGCCTCGTCGAGAATCAGAATACCCGGTTCGGCCAGAATCGCCCGGGCAATCGATATACGTTGTCGTTGCCCTCCGGAAAGCTTTACTCCACGCTCGCCAACGACGGTGTCGTATTTGTCTGCGAAGGTTTCCGCGAATTCATCCACGCGTGCGATACGGCAAGCGTGCAGGAATTGTTCTTTGGTGGCGTTGGGACGGGAAAATACGACGTTCTCGCGAATGCTGCCATCGAACAGAAATGATTCCTGTAAGACCACGCCGAGCTGCGTTCGATAGGAGTCGAGCTTGACGGTGCTCAAATCAATTCCATCGACCAGAACTTTGCCTTGGGTCGGAACATGGAAAGCGGCAATCAGTCCGATGGTCGTCGATTTGCCCGATCCTGAACTTCCGACCAGTGCGGTTACTGTCCCCGGTGCTGCGTGGAATGAAACGTCGTGCAATACTTCACGGGTTCCGTCGTAACTAAAGCTCACTCGCTCGAAATCCAAATCTCCGTGAATCAATGGCAAGTTCACAACGCGTGTGGGATCGCGATCTTCCGGCTGCTCGGCGAGAATCTCGTGGGTACGCTCCAATCCGGCGAGCGCCTCGGTCAGTTGAGTGCCGATCTGGACGATCTGCATGATCGGAGCGATGAGGAAGCCCATGAACAACGTGTAGGTGAAGAAACCACCAATGGTCAAGGTCCCTGCGGCGATCTGACGCGCGCCCACATACATGATCACCGCGCCGACCACGCCAAGAAGCAAGCTCGCCGATAGGCTCATCACTGAGGTCGCGGTCAGGCTGCGAATTACGTTGTCGAGCAGGCGGCGTACGCCCGTCGAAAACACTTGCTCTTCTCGATCTTCGGCGTGATAGCCCTTCACGACACGTACGCCGCCAAGAGATTCAGCCAGGCGGCCGGTGACCTCTGCGTTTATCTTTCCGCGTTCGCGGAAGATGGGACGAATGGTTCCAAAAGCCTTGCGCAAGGCGAGCGCAAAACCGAGCAGGAAGGTGAACGCCAGTGCCGTCATCAGGGTACTGATGCGAAATAAAACGACCAATGCGATGGCCGCGGTAAGTAATCCGCCAACGAGATCCACCAATCCCGTCCCGATCAGATTGCGAATGCCCTCGACGTCACTCATGATGCGCGACACCAGAGTGCCCGTTTTGGTCGAATCGTGAAATGAAACAGGCAAACGGCCGATATGGGCCTGGACTTTCTGGCGCAGCTCGGTGATAAGACGCTGGGCAGCCTTCGAGAGTAACTGTGTCAGTGAAAAGGAGGTAATGCCCTGGATTACAGTGGCCAGCAAAACCGCCAGCACCAATGGTTTCAGCCGCTCCGCCTGATGCCTGACGATAACAGTGTCAATTAAGAATTTGGTGGAATAAGGCAGCACCAACCCGGAAATCCGGTTGATGACCATAAGAAGGAAGCCCAGCGCCAGCAACCAGCGGCGTGGACGGATCAAGTCCCAAATATCGGGGAAGATGGTTCGCAGCTTCTGGATCGACGCGCCGCTAGATTTTCGGTCAGGGTCCACTTGCTTGATTAGACTCGCCGCCCGAAAGGAGCGGTTCATTTTCCTGCTGCCAGTAAACATCAATGCGCCCTGATTCGCAGGAACAAGACTACTCCAACCGGATGGGATCCGTAGGCTGGTTTCAGGACTTCAGGAACGCCGTACCACGTCAATTGGCAGCCAATCGCGGTGGAAAGGTGGGGTATGTGCCCTAATTCGCGGTCATAGCCGGCGGTGTAGGCTTGAACTCGTCCGAAATATCTCTCACCGAAACCCGTGGGCTCCGGATTGTCTCCGAGCAAGAGTTCATTGGTGCGGTCGACATTCTCGATACGGGCCCAGACATAGTTGCGGTTCACAAACTTCATGGTCGACTCCAGCAGGTATCCGTTCCCAACATTTCCATCTTCGAGGGACTGATTGCGGCCCCAGACAAATAAAGAAGCCCAGTTCCCGCGGCCGAACCGCCGGTTGTAAGCCACCGAAGCAGTCATGCGGCGAACGTCATCTTCCGGCGCCAACGACTCTGGACTGTGCAATTGGGCGATGGAATACTGCGCGCTCCAATTTGCGGACGGGTTGACCGTGACCCTGGTTGACCAGGAATCAATCTTGCCTGAGTCGATGTCCCAACGATATTCGCCGGGCTCTCGCCCATGGAATCCGGAGGCTTCGAGGCGGAAGTTGGTGTGCGTGATTCCGACGGTGATTACGTCATCGGCCACATGGGTCGAGTCCTGCAAGTGATGGGATAGCGGCGCTATCGGGTCTTCTGAGGCTGACGCACGGTGAGGGTAGGCGTTCGGCCCCATCGCCGGATCGCCCATCGGAGCGGCGTAGAACGACAGCAAAGTCTTGGGGCTGAGTTTGTAGTCGTAGATAACGGCGAGTTCACTGAAAAAGTCGTGGGGATGCTGGCCGTCCACAATCGGCTCTCCGAAGGCGGTCTCTCCCTGTTGGAACAATTCGGGATAGCGCTGCTGCGAAATTGTGCCGGGCTCTAGGCTCAACATAGCCTTGAAAGTGAGCAAGCCGCTGCCGAAACGCCGCTGGGCCATTGGCATGATCCAGTTGGTGGAAAACAGTTTGTCGGCGGCGCGCGGCCCACTCTGTTGAACATCATTTAAGAACGCTTCGCCGTGGAACATCCACATCCAGCCATGCCAATTTTTCATCAGCATGTCTGTGGGTGTCGATGCAGGTTGGGCGTCGGTCCCAGACGTGGCGTGGTGTTCGATAACTTCGCCCAATGAGCCAGATCCCTCGCTCCTAGCCGGATGGTTCATTCCCGGCATAGAGCCCATGTCCTGCGCGTGCGCTGGGCCTGGCAGGAACAAAAGCACAAAAACCAAAATCCGAGCTTTACTTTTCACAAACCCCTCACTGAGAACCTTGACGCGAATGGCCGCTCGCCCGAAACGGCGAGTAGGTGCGAACCGGCGAACAGGATTCAGATCAGCAGGGGAGGAGAAACAGGAGGGTCTCCGGAGAACCTGATTGTCTCCGGCGAGTGGGTCTTTGTATCGATCAATGTAAGCACGGGCTTGAAAATCGACCGCGAAGCAGGAGTTGGAATTGCGTCAATTGCAGGCTTTACCAGCGCAGAATCATGGCCAGTTTGGCAGCAATCATGGTCAACCGACATTGCGGAAGCGGGATGGCGAAGCTGGGAATGGCATCCCGCAGGTCTTGTCGACTCCACGACCAAAGACTGCGCAGACAAGCCGGTGGTCACTATTGAGAGTAGCAGTACGAGCACGGCGAACTTCAAGAGCGGTGCGACCATCTACTGGATAGGATGCGCTAAATTGCGGGAAGAATCCAGTCTCTGCGATCTTCCTAATTCCGCTAGGAGTCGCGATGGACTGATTCCATCGAAAATGCCGGAGAGCAGACAGCAATGTATTCCGCGCCGCCTTCCTTGGGGGTTGAGTATTGGACCCATTCGCCTTTGTGGGCGATTACGGCCTGCCCGGCGACAACGTCCATCTCACCGCTCCGATGCCGTACCCGCAACGTGCCCTTTAATACCACCGTGAATTCGTCGAACTCGGGTGCCTGCCCGGGTTCCTCCCATCCTTGCGGACTACGCATATGGGCTACGCTTACCGACGAAGTCTTGGAGTTGACGCGACCGATGTATTCATCAATTAACTTGGGTTTGTTGCCGGCGGCGGTGATGCGGGTAGGCTCGGCGACCAGAGTCGGCAATAGGACCTCCTGAACAGAACCACTCTAGCAAGGATCCGTATTTGATACCAAGTCTGGAGCGCGGGAGCAGTGATAGAATTCGCAGCGCACAGGATATCTATGAAACGTTCAAGTCTCTTTTTGCTGATCCTGCTGGTGACCGTCGCGGGTCGCAGCTTTGCGCAAACCAAGCTTTCTGTCCATTGGGAGGAGCTGACCTCCGATGATTTTCGGGCCGGGGTACAGCAGTCGCGTGGCACTTGTCTGCTGCCAATCGGAATCCTGGAAAAGCATGGGCCACATCTGCCCCTTGGGACGGACCTGCTGGATGTCCGCTACGCTGCGCTGCATGCAGCTGAGCAGGAGTATGCGGTGGTTTTTCCGGAATATTATTTTGCCCAAATATTTGAGGCCCGGCACGAACCGGGCACGGTCGCTTATAGCCCGCAGATTCAACTTGGGCTTTTGCAAGAGACCACCGATGAAATGGCCCGCAACGGCTGCAAGAAAGTTATGATCGTGAATGGGCACGGTGGCAACGAAAGCCTGCTGCCGTACTTTGCACAGACCCAGCTCGAGAAGCCGCATGACTATGTGGTTTACGTTTTCGGCCTGCCTTCGCCTCCGGCTAATGGTCCCGCGAAGAAAACCAAGATCGATATGCACGCCGGCGAAGGCGAGACTTCTAATGTCATGGTTTCTCATCCCGACCTGGTGCATATGGATCGGGCAGGCAAGGAATCGGGAGCCGACCAGGCACGGCTTACCCTACCGGAGCATCTCTATACCGCCATCTGGTGGTATGCCCGCTTTCCCAACCATTACTCTGGGGATGGGACCGCCGCGAATCGTGAGCTGGGGGAGGCGAACATGAAGGCCTGGATCGACCAGATTGTCGAGTCCCTTCGCGCCGTCAAGGCTGATGACGCCAGCCTGAAATTGCAGAATGAATTCTTCGAGAAAGCGAAGCATCCGCTCGACACCCGGCCCTAGCCGGGGCGTACCCGGTCGAGGGTAAACTTGAGTAACGTTTGCGCCTCCGAATCAGCGTGTTACCCTGCCTTTTACCCGCAGAATCAGCAAGTTCCAAGCAATAGCGTGCGAAGATAACGGACTTTGCCGGGCTCGGGGAACTAACCATGCGGATTCCCATTCTCAGGATTGGACAGACCTCCGAGCAGTGGGAACCTCCATTTCTGATCGGCTATTCTCCGACGCTTACCCTGGATGGACTGCAGCTCGGCATCGATAACCTGAGGCATGACGTTCACCTCAGTCCAAAGTTTGTAGAGCAAGCCCGGCAGCACGTGGCCCGTTTGATCTCGAAATTTGGAAACGTAGAGGGATTGATTGCCAACGACGCTCCGCCGGAGCGGGTGCAGCTTAATCCGAATTATTTTGCCGGTTCCCGCAATGCCGGACCGGTAAAACCGCCGGTCAAGCAGGAACGTACCGAACTGAAGCCGCTGCTGGCGGACCTGCACTTGTCGGCTCTGAATCGCGCAAAAGTAGCGGGAAATCTCGCGGTAGATACCTTGGCCCGAGTGGCCATCATCAAGTTCCTGCGCGTCGAACTTAACCAACAGTTTGCGCTCATGTTGGAACGCTGCCGCATGATGCTTCGCAGCTATGAGGGTGTGCGGCAACAGAAAGCTCTGGAGTATCGCGAACGGGTCTCGCAGTTTCAGGTTTCCAAAAAAATAATCCTCCGGAAGACTGGGCAAGAGCTGCTGCGGACACTACGCGAGATTGAAAAGGAAACATTGGCGCGAACTCGCCGCTCGCTCTTTGGAACGCGGGGCGACGCGGAGTACGAGTTGTTTCTGAATCCCCTGCTTTTTACCGACGACGGTCGCGATACCTACCTCAACGCCGAGAACTACGTCATGTTGGGGAACTTTGACCGTGACCATGACCGGTTTGACAACATGCGGCGGATCGTTTGCGAATTCCTGCAGTCTTTGGGCCTGGGAGCCGAAGCGGAGGATGAGGGCGTTCTCGACCGCTGGTTGAGCGCCCCTGAAAACGCCGTCGAAATACTTGGTAACGGCAATCCGGATGACTCTACTCCGAACAAGCGCGCCCAACGGGCACGCCTGGAGGCATGGCTAACCATGCTGGACCAGGAGCGCGTCATGGAGCACGTGATCGCTTCCTATGAAGTTGTGCCGTTGCTGGGGGAGTATTCTCCGCAGATTCATGCTCAACAGCTAAAGAATGCGTTGATCTCCCGTGAAGAGCGGGCACGGGTTGAGAAGCTGATCTTGGATCATGGCAAGATGTCGCCTGCCAGTTTTTCCTCCGCCTTGTCGCGCATGGCAAACACCCGGGATACCGATCGGATGAAAATAGCGGCGCGCTTTCTGGGGGACTTCTTCCGCTATCACCGCGATTTGCGCCGGTTGGAGAAAATGAACGAAACCCTCGACAGCGTGAACCTCATAGGCAAAGAGAAGATGCGCGAACTCTCGGCCATGAACCGCTCGCTGTACGAATATTTGTTGCCGGAAGAGCAGAAGCCAGCTGAGGAAAAGATCCTCAACCACGTTGTGCTCAAGGCCGACGTGCGCGATTCCTCGCGGTTGACCAAGTCACTGATAGAGCGCGGGATGAACCCAGCCTCATATTTTGGGTTGAACTTTTACGATCCGGTCAACAAGCTGCTGCCGAAATACAACGCCAACAAAGTTTTCCTCGAAGGCGATGCCATCATCCTGGCCTTGCTGGAGCGCGAAGGCGAACCCGGCCTGACAGTGAGCCGCTCCTGCGTGATGGCGCGGGAGATTATTGAAATCGTGCGCGGATATAACCAGATGCTCGAACGCGCCGGCCTGCCTCCGCTGGAGTTGGGAGTCGGCATTTCCTATCAGGAGTCGCCCCCTACCTATCTGGTAGACGGGGGCGAGCAAGTCATGATTTCGGATGCTCTCAATGAAAGTGATCGGCTGTCCTCGTGCAGCAAGCGCATGCGCAAGAGTATCGAGGCAATGGAGAGTCCGTTCAATGTGTATGTTTTCCAAGCGGTAAGCGACAAGGAAGCCGCCGAAAGTCCGGAAGACTACATGATGCACTATAACCTCAATGGAATTCGAATGAATGAAGCAGCGTTCCAGCGACTAAAGCGCGAGATCAGTCTGGAACCTGCCCGCATGGAACTTCCTCAACTGTGGGGAAGCGAAGATTTCCGTTTGTTCACCGGAATGGTGCCCGTGGGCAGCGATATCTTCCGGAAGATTGTGGTTCGAGCCAGTCGCATCCCACATATTGATCCCAACAATTTTAATCTGGTGGAATGGACAGGCCGCTGGTACTACGAAGTCTGCACCAATCCCGCCATCTACGCCCCCACCGAAGCCAGCACTGCGGCCGGCAAGTAGCTTGTCGCTTTAGATAGACTCCGCCGCACAAATGGGGGTTTACCAGTCTTGAGGCGCTCCTTCGGGGATGGTCGAAAGCGAGAGGTTAGCCTAAAAGTTGGGGAGCGCTCTATTGCCCCGCGCGCAGTGGTGTCAGAAGACGGCCCGCGAGTTTCCGCTTACGGTCAGCCTTATCGTGCTCGTAGACGAGATCAAGCGATCCTTCGGCGCTTGGGGCGGCATCGGCCAGGGCAGTCGCAAGCCCGCGGAACGACTTGCCGATATCTTGGTCGCCAAATGCCACGGGTACCCCTTTGTCGATGGCAGGAGCGGTTGCCTGATAGTTGTTGGGCAACTTCCAGAGCAGTTTACAGTCGGTGGCTTTCTCCACATCTTCGTCGGTGAAGCCGGGAATTTTCTTGTATCGGTTGAGAATCAGGCGAACCCGGTCGTGGCCGGCGCCTTCCTCCAGAAATGGCCGCATGCGGCCGGCACTCCAAAGCGAAACTACGTCTGCCTGGGTGACCAGCAGGATCGCATTCGACAACTCGCCAAGCAAACGGGCAGTGCCGTCCACGCGATTGGAGCAGTCCACTACCACGAAACGGAACTGAGATACGAGAAGATCGAACAAGCGGGCCAATTCAGCCGCGGTTGGAGACAAGGTAAATGGCTGCGAGGGCGCAGCCAGAAGCTGCAATCCGCCCTTGCACTGCGTTAACAGGCCGGCGAGCAGAGAGGCATCCAAACGATGCAGGTTTTGCAGCGCATCGAAGACGCCAAAAGCTGGACGAAGATTCAGGTGCAGCGCCGCGTGTCCCAAAGGCGCAAAATCCACCAGCAGGACGCCGCCATGGGCCTCCTGCAGCGCAATCGCCGTATTCACCGCAACCGTTGTGGATCCGGCGCCACCCTTGGCGTTGGTCACCATGAAGACGCGGGCCCGTCCTGCGGTCGCGCGAGTCTTGCTGCGGGTGTTGGCAAAGCGACTGAGCGCCTCAGCCATGGCTTCCGAGGTAGCATTGCCTTCGAGATATTCCGTAACCCCGGCGCGCATGGCGGCCACAATCGTGGATGGGTTCCTCAGTTCGCCGATGGCGAAAATGGCTACCTGCGGGGTATTTGAGCGGATCAGCTCAATGGCGTCCAAAGCGCGAGCTTCGGCTCGAGGATCAATTTCCACCAGGACGATGTCAGCATGGACATCTTGAATTTGTCTAAGGATAGGATCGGAGGCGTTGGCGGGAAATCCGACGTAGGTAAAGACTATGCGCCCGCCCTGGCTGGTCTCCAGGCGGTGCCTGAGCACCGCCAGCCTTTCCCTGTCTTCTGTCAGAAGAGCGACCGCTATGCCGTGCATGGACCCCGACCTTTTGAGTGTGTGCCGCTCACCAATGTTATGAACCGAAGTACGTTACGCCAAGTGACTTTGGTACCGTGATTTGCATAGCACGAAAAGCAATTCCCGTCCGGCAGAGAATCGATCAACTGGCTAGCGGAGAATTCAATTCGGCGCAGGGGAATCGCCGATCACTACATTCTATTCAAAGTGCAGAAGATTGGAAAGATGGGTTTTTCGTACAAATCCCCCCTTGAAATAAGAGCTTTGCAGTGGAAATCCACAGGAGACCGCCTGAGGCGAGAAGACTACCGGGCGAAAATGAAAGTGTGGGCGCTTATTCCAGCTTCCTGGTTTTCCTGATCAGCAGCGGATTTGGAAACCCGTTCGTAAGCGGAAACTTCCGTTACAGAAGTTGCTTCGGGCAGGTATTCGTAACCCTCAAGGTGTACCGCAATGCCCATCTGGTTGCTGCCGACGGTCACCGCAGCTCTCATGACTCGGCCTCGGCAGCGTACGGGCATGTTCTCGGCGAGCGTAATTTCCGAGGGCATGACCAGCGTGAGTTCGACGGCATCGCCTTCCGCAAGCGGGAAGTCGGTGTAAAGGAAAACTCCTCGCGCGCTCAGATCCTGCGTGAATCCATGCCCAGAGCTTGCGCTATCGGGGATATTCACCGTCACTGGAAGGTGAACATCAAACCGCTGAGCTGCTCTCCGCTCAAAACGAACCGGGTTTGTGTTCATATTTCCTCCTCGCGACAAGATTCCCAATACTGAGCGTCCGTTGTCTAGCTCACTTAATAGTTAGATTCGAAAATAAAGCTCCAACCGCTGACTCTACTCCTCGCGGAACCCTCTGGGAAGTTCCAAGTTGGTGACTAGATTTCCACAGGCTGGACTCGGAAGATCGCAAACCTATGGAAGGACATCCATAGTAGAAGTGGATTCCACGGTTAGGCAGCCAAGCAAAGCGGACCCTTTGGTTACGTCTAAAAACCCATTATCCTCATCCTCGGGCGGCTTGCCGCAGGTAATGCGTGCGTTGCAGCATCGCAACTTCCAGCTTTTTTTCAGTGGCCAACTGATTTCACTGATCGGAACCTGGATGCAAAGTATTGCCGAGTCCTGGCTGGTCTACCGGCTAACGGGCTCAGCACTCCTTCTCGGCGCAGTCGGCTTCGCCAGCCAGATCCCGGTCTTTCTCGTAGCGCCGATTGGCGGCATCGTGGCCGACCGGAAGAATCGCCATCGCGTAGTGATTGCCACACAGGCGGCCGCCATGATTCTGGCGTCCATTTTGGCATTGCTGACCCTAACAGGATGGATACGCGTCTGGCACGTATTTGTACTGGCAGCGTTATTGGGCGTGGTGAATGCGTTCGACATTCCGGGACGGCAGTCGTTTCTGGTCGACATGGTTGGCAAAGAAGATTTGATGAATGCCATCGCACTAAATTCTTCCATGTTCAATGGAGCTCGTGTGGTCGGGCCCGCCATTGCAGGAATCCTGGTCGCGAAGATTGGTGAAGGATGGTGCTTCGCTGCAAATGCGATTAGTTACATTGCAGTCATCAGTGGGTTGCTGCTGATGCGGGTGAACCGTCCTGCACCGCTGGCCGCGACGGCTTCTCCATTGGCTCACATCGCAGAAGGCTTCCGCTTTGTTCGCCACACTCCTCCCATCCGCGCGCTGCTCATTCTGCTCGGCGTCGTCAGTCTGGTGGCCATGCCGTACACCGTCCTCATGCCTCTGTTTGCGGACCAGGTTTTGCATGGAGGGGCGCGGGGGCTGGGAATTTTGATGGGTGCGACCGGAGTGGGAGCGCTGTTGGGAGCTCTGACGCTGGCAGCTCGCAGCGGAGTGAAGGGTTTAGGGAAATGGGTTGCGCTTTCGTGCGGTGGCTTTGCGATCAGCCTGATGCTGTTCGCTGCGTCACGCCGCTTTTGGCTTTCCGCCGCAATCCTCTTGCCGGTGGGTTTTTGCATGATGTTGCAAATGGCATCGTCGAACACGCTGATCCAGGCAATGGTGCCCGACCGTCTGCGTGGCCGCGTCATGGCGGTCTACTCCATGATGTTTATGGGGATGGCGCCGTTTGGTGCGTTACTGGGCGGTGCTTTGGCAGATCATTTGGGTGCGCCGCTGACCGTCGGCATTGGAGCGGTTGCCGGTTTGGGCGGAGCGATCTGGTTTGGGCTCACCTTGCCAAAAGTTCGCGTAGAGGCCCGCCGCCTGATTATTGCGCAGTCAATGGCAGGAGGTGAACCGGCCGAAGAGATGACCGCCAGAATTGTGGATTAGATGGTGGGCAAGTGTGTCCGACTAATGCCCGCGGATTTGGTGAATGAATGCAGGAAGAGAAAGATCTGCCACCGGGGCGGGAGTAAACGTCAATATCAGCATTATCAATGCCACAATCGCGAGAGTGCGCCGCTTCCCATCCACGCCGGGCCACCTCGGCACAATGGGATGGCGAAGGCCGGTAACTCCGATAAGAATTGGCCAAATCAGCCAACCCGCCCAAAAGTAGTAGCCCAAGGGCAATAACGTCACCATCACAAGCGCAGAAACTGAACGGTGGGCCCGCGGTGCCAGTGAAAAGACCAGATGTCCGCCATCGAGTTGACCCCCGGGTAGCAAATTCAAAGCGGTTGCGAACATGCCCACCCATGCGGCGATTGCCGTCGGATGAAGATTCCATTGGCTGAGCGGAACTCCACCATGGCGGAGATAATTGGCCCACTGAAAAATCAGCGGATATTGAAGTTGGACGGCTGGCAGGGATGCCAGGCCCGGAGAAATAACCGAAAGCGCGAGAGAAATCCAAAGCACCGCCACGGCAACCACGAATCCGGCAATCGGTCCTGCAATCCCAATGTCAAATAAGGCATTGCGGGATTGAATCGGTGAACGAATTCGAATGAACGCTCCCATGGTCCCAAACAACGAGGGGAAGGGAATAAAAAAGGGTAGCGTGGCCCAAACCCCGTATTTGCGGCAGAAGAGATAGTGCCCCATCTCATGGCCGAGGAGGATCAGCAAGAGCGAGAACGAGAAGGGAATCCCCAATGCAAGATTCGCGGGATGGAGCGCCCATTGCCAGGGGAAGAAGTCGAGCCCGTTGTCCCCCGCATAGAACGTAGGCAGGTTGTGCTGGAAGTTGTATTCCATGCGCGCGCCGACCACCAGCGTGGTGAGCAGCGTCAGCCCCAGCAAGAGCGTGTGCAGCCAGTAGCGGGGTTTGCGCGGATGGTAAACCATCACCTTGACCGGAGCGTGGATTTCCGGAGGTGCGGATAACGGAGGAGTTAAATCAGCCATGAAAAAAAACACCGCAGTGCGATGAGAGAAATCTGCGGCTAAGAACGGGCCACAGCGGCTAGTCGATAGATTGCAGTTCCTTACCCGGTTTGAAGCGAACGGCCTTGCCCGGAGGAATCGAGACCTCAGCACCGGTGCGCGGATTGCGACCGATACCAGTTTTGCGCGGGCGAACGTTAAATACGCCAAACCCCCGCAGTTCAATACGATCGCCCTTGGCGAGCGAGCGCTTCATGCTCTCAAAGACGGTCTCCACGGCCAGCTCGGCCTTGGTCTTAGTGATACCGGTTTTGTTCACTACTTCGTTGATAATATCTAGCTTTATCACGATAGGCTCCTGAGCGGCGAAGCGTGCAGCCCACCAAGTGATTGATGCTAAGGGAGATAGCATAGATTGTCAACGGTACTTGGTATCCCGTAAGATTACCCCACACCAGCCTGCAGAATTTGTGATTCGGTAATTGGGTAATTTAGTGATTTCCACACCCAAACCCTTGTATCGGCGGGGTTTAAATTACCCATTACTCAATTACAAAATTTCACATCCCCGAGGAGCTACATGCTGAAGAGTGACCGCTGGATCCGCCGTACCGCCAAAGAGCACGACATGATTAACCCCTTTTCCGAGAAGCAGGTACGGGAGGGTGTGATCTCCTATGGCCTGTCGTCCTACGGCTACGACTTGCGCGTCGCCGACGAGTTCAAGATTTTCACCAATGTAAACACCACTGTGGTCGACCCGAAGAATTTCGATGAGCGGTCGTTTGTGACTGTGCGCACCGACTGCTGCGTGGTGCCGCCGAATTCGTTTGCGCTGGCGCGATCGGTGGAGTACTTCAAGATTCCGCGGGATGTGCTGACGATTTGTGTGGGCAAATCGACGTATGCTCGCTGCGGCATCATTGTTAACGTCACACCCTTCGAGCCCGAATGGGAGGGGTTCGTCACTCTCGAGATTTCAAACACAACACCTCTGCCGGCGCGTATCTACGCCAACGAAGGGTTGTGCCAGATTATTTTCTTCCAGTCGGATGAAGTCTGCGAGACGAGCTATGCGGATCGCAAGGGGAAGTATCAGTCCCAGAAGGGGATCGTGCTACCGAAGTTGTAGTTACACCAAAATGTTAGGTTGGTTGTGGAGCTTGATCTGTCTCCGGCAGATTCAGTTAGGCGATAAGGCCCAGCCGCGGAATGAAAATTCTGTTGTGTCGGCCGGGGAGGCGAATGCAGCGTGCGAAAAACTACTTCCCGCTATTCTCGCCCTCTTTGTACAAATATTTGATTGACGGCTTATAGATCATCAGATTGGGCGCTGATAACCGGTTCAGCTTGATGCAGGCCTTGTCGTACCACTCGATGACGCCACGGATTTCTTCGCCGTCGCGCAGCACCACAACCATGGGAGTCTTGGTCTGCATTTGTTTCTGGTAGTAAAAGTTCTCGGCGTTGGTTTGTTCCGGCGGCGCGCTCTTTTTTCCACCCATAGAGCCGCCGCGGTCGCCACGATCTGGCCGTTCCTGGCGCTCGGGACGCTCGCGGCGTTCGCCAGCGGAAGCGGCGTGGTTGTTCTGGTTGGAGTGGTTGTGGTTGGAATGATTGTGATCATTCCGGGTCAGGGACGGGCGGATCAGCTTGCGGTTTGCGAAACCTTCTTGTTCCATCGGACGTTCGGCTGGCACTGCTTCCACTGCATCTTTCATGGGGCACCACCTGTTCGACACGCTGCTTTCGCGGGCCACAACACGGCGCTTCTGTGATTGTGGGTACTGGTTTAGGCGTGAATTGCCTTTAAAGCTAGCACAGGTACCGGAGATCTGACAATGCTGCTTGGGTGGTAAACCTCAAAACCCTGAAACCCAAGCGGGTCAAGGGTTCCATTCCGGGAACCGCCCGAAACCAACGCGGCTAAGCCCGCTCCAAAGCGGTCGCAAACGCGTCCAGCGAGAGCGATCTCAAAAGGTTTCGCCGCATGCCGCGTTCGACTTCGCCCAGCCGATTTGCCGCTTGCGCGATCCAATCGAAATCGGCAGTGGAGGCCAACCGGACGAGTTCGGTCTTGATATCCGCGTTTCGTACCATGGCCGGAGTTCCCGCCTGCAAGAACATAAGATCCTGCAGCAGAGAATAGATTGTCCGCAAAAGCTTCTCGATTTTCTCGCGCCCTTCGGCGCCTGCACGGTAGCTCTCGGTCACTTTGAACAGCTCTCCGTGCTCACCACCACGCAATGCGGAATTCAGAATTACCAGCGCATTGGCGCGGGCTGCCGTGTAATCCTCGAGATCGAAGCCACGAGCGCGACCTACCGCACCTTCACAAAGGCGCGCCACCAGTGCACGCTGTGGGGCCTTCCATTCCGGGCGGTGTTTCGCCAGATACTGCTCAATCTCTTCGATCGATAGTGGGCACAGAGAAACCGTCATCGATCGTGACCGCAATGTGGGAAGCAATTCTCCCGGGTTGTCGGTCAGCAAGAAGATGGTGGCGAAATCGGGCGGCTCTTCCAGAATTTTGAGAAGGGAGTTAGCGGCCTCTTTCATGAATGCCGAAGCGGTGAAAACGTAGACCTTTTCTTTGGCTTCCGCCGGCCGGTAATAAATGCTGTCGATCACGCGCCGCACCTGGTCCACCTTGATCATCATCTGCGGGGGGTCGGGCGGAATAATCAGGACGTCGGGATGGGTTTGAATCAAGAGCCGGGTTTCTTTCTTATCGGTTTCGCGAAGGTTATCCCGCGTTTCCACTGCCTCCGCACAGAGGGCAGAAAGATCATCGGCTAGCCCGATGCGCAGACAGTTGCTGCACTCGGAACAGAAATCAGGCAGGCCGTCGGTCACCCGAGGCGAGAGGCAGTTCATCGCCTTGGCGAGCATCAGGCTCAGGGTGTACTTTCCCGATCCACTAGGCCCGGCAAGGATGACGGCTTGGGGAAAGTGGTCTCGTGCCAGCATCTCGCGCAGGCGATGAACTGTACCGGTATTGCCGTGAAAATCTGAAAATCCCATGAGTTTTAGGACTTGCCCAAATTCAACTTCCGGCGGACGATTTCCGCAATTTTGGCGTGCGTCTGATTCGGAGTGCCGCGCGCATCCACCAGAAAAACCCTTTTCCTGTCACGTGCCGCAATCTTCAAATAGGCGCCGTGAACCCTTCCGAAGAAAGCCCGGCTTTCTTGTTCAAATCGATTTTCATTGCTCTCTTCCGGACTGTTGACCGCCCGCGAGCGGTTGCGGCGCCGCGCACGCTCCACGCTGGCCGCCACGTCGGAGTCCATCAGGATGGTTACATCCGGTTGCAGGCCACCACACAAGATTCGATGCAAACTCAACACCGGTTGACTCCCCAGCTTACGCCCCCCGCCCTGGTACGCTTCAGTAGAATCCGTAAAGCGATCGCAAAGTACCACGTTTCCTTCGCTCAAAGCGGGTTCGATGATCTCGTTGATGTGCTGCGTCCGTGAGGCAAACATCAAGGCCAACTCTGTAAAGGGTGAAAGGCCGGAAGTTGCGCTGTCGAGCAACAGATTGCGGATCACTTCTCCGGTTGCGGTCCCGCCCGGCTCGCGGGTGATCAGGAAAGGCACACCTTCCTTCCGCAAGACCACGGCTAGTTTCTCCAGCTGTGTACTCTTGCCGCAGCCATCGAGGCCTTCAAAAGTGATAAAGCGTCCACGAGATGGTTGTGCAAGCATCGGGGAATGATAGCAAAACGAGATCCCAGGTCCGTCAATGGCTTCCACCATAAAGGACACAAAGGTTCACGAAGGGAAACGGCCTCGTGAGACCTATGATCTTCCGTGGTTCAAGCCTTTCTCAGCTTCCACAAGATCTGCCGCAGGATTCCCAGCCAAAGCTTGGCATCCTCGGCGGGCATTTTTAGACGCCGCACCCGACGGCGCACCTTCTCCTGAGTGGGAACCTCGGTGCCTGGCTTGATATATCCGCTCTCGTCCAATGCCGCGAGTAATAATTCCGTGAAGCGGTCAACGTCGGCCATCCGGGCAGGCGAAAGCTTCTGGTTGATAACTGTCCCCGGGGCTTTGGCGTCGCGAATGAGTTCGTAGAGGCAAACCGCGACTGCCTGCGCCAGGTTCATAGAGATGTTTGCGTCCACGGTTGGGATTCGGATCAACCAATGGCAGTAGCTAAGGTCATCATTGGATAATCCGAATTTCTCGGAGCCGAAGACCAGTGCTACCGGACTCGACGGGAGAAGCTTGCGGATCAAGCGCGCTCCCGCCTCCAGGCGCCGAAATGGATGGTTCAATTTGCGATCTCGAACCGCGGTGGTGCCCACCACCAGAGTGCAATCCGCAATCGCTGCGGCCAGAGTGTCATACTCTTGCGCATTACGCATCACTTCGGTCGCGCCCACCGCCGAAACCGCTTTGCGAAAGGCTACTTTGTAAGGATTGACAACCCGCAGCTGAGGGAACCCAAAGTTGCTCAGCGCACGGGCGGCAGCGCCGATATTGAGGGGGTTACGCGCGGATACCAAAACGACGCGCAAGTTTTCGAGATTGCTTGGCGTGGGCAAGCGACCATTCTAACGGGTGACCTGCCCCGGGCTAAACCGGTAGCTACTGGAGTGGATGCGAATCTCTTAGCTCAACGAGTTCGTCCAGGATGTCCTGTTTGAGACGCTGACGGTAATTGTGTACAGCGATGGCGAGGGCATCGGGGACATCCACCTCATAAAAGTCGCGAGACTGGTTTTCAATGAGACTTAACTGTGATACCAAAGGGTCCACCTTTTTAGCCTGGAAGGATTCAATAGGATGGACGGCCGCTCTTAAAGCCGGCGCCAATTCGGGTTTACGCGCTGACCGCGGCTGATAGTGTGACTCGTACTGCAGAAGACGCGATTCTTTGTGAACCGTGATTACAAGCCATGGAGGATCCTCGGACTGTGATCGACAGGCTTTCGTCGTCGCTTCATCGTCTGGGGTGGGGAAGTCGACGATGGCGGCCTCCCGCTTGTCGCCGACCACCTCCCCTTCAATCGGATCCGCACAGATTTCCCAGCCATCTTCCAGAAGACGAGGTCGCCGGCTCTTGTATTGGAGAGGGCTGTCGTCGGCGACGATCGTCAAAGGGCTCATCCCGGATCTCAAAAACCAGAGCCATTTTGCCCCTCGGTAGCGGGGCGGACAATCGGGCACTTGCTGTATGACTCGTGCCCGGCGTTCCTGATTACCTTCGTCACCAACGTGTAGGGACGAGTCTCCGGCCCGTTCCCCCGCAAAGGCTGCACGGGGAAAGCCCGGAGCGACACGATTGATTTCAAGCCAGAGTTTTACGCTGGAATTGCCTGGTATTCCTGGTAGGCGCCCTTGAAGTCGGTAATCTTGTGGTTTAGCTCGAAGTGCCAGATTCGGGTGGCAACTTCATCGATCAAATCGTGGTCGTGGGTGACCAGCAGCACCGTTCCTTGATAGCGCTGAAGCGCGATGTTCAGAGCATTAATGGATTCCAAGTCCAAATGGTTGGTGGGTTCGTCGAGCACCAGCACATTGGGCTTCTGCAGCATGAGCTTGCAGAACAGCAGTCGGGCAGCTTCTCCCCCCGAAAGAATTTCGGTTTTCTTATCGCCGTCTTCTCGCGGAAAAAGCATCTGGCCGAGAAGGCCTCGAATTTCTTCGTGGGAGGCGGACGGGTCCCACTGATGCAGCCACTCGAATGCCGTCATGCCGGGAGCGAGCAGAGCGCGGTGGTCCTGAGCGAAATATCCAATCGAAGCCTCGTGCCCCCAAATGACTTTTCCATCGGTGCGGAAAGGTCCGTCGTAGCCGCTAGTCTTACGAAGCTCTGCGTCCGGCGTTGTCGGTGAGTTCGCCAATAGAGCATTGAGCAGGGTTGTTTTACCGGCCCCGTTGCGTCCCATGAGCGCGATCTTCTCGCCACGAGTAACGCTGGCGGTGAAGGTGTCGACAACTTTCACCGTGTCGTAGGACTTGGAAACACCTTCGACTTCGAGAATGTGCTTGCCGGAAGGACGCTTCTGCTCGAACTTAAGAAATGGGCGTTGAATGTTGGAACGTGCCAGTTCCGTGACCTGTAACCGCTCCACTTCTTTGCGCCGCGACTGCACCTGGCTTGATCTCGTGCCGGCGGAGAATCGCGCGATGAATTCATTCAGCTGCGAAATCTTCTTCTCGCGCTGGGCGTTCTGCGACTCAATCTGCGAGCGTATCTGCGTCTTAGCCACCACCATGTCGTCATAGGTTCCGGTGTAGGTGATGATGGTTTGATAGTCGATGTCGGCGATATGTGTGCAGATGCTATTTAGAAAATGGCGGTCGTGCGAGATGACGATGAGCACTCCGTCATATTCGTTGAGAAAGCCCTGCAGCCAATGGATCGAGTCCAAGTCCAAGTAGTTCGTTGGTTCGTCGAGCAACAGCGCTTGGGGATGTCCGAACAGCGCCTGGGCCAGCAGTACGCGGACTTTCTGTCCTCCTTGTAATTCCCCCATCTTGCGTTCGTGGGCTTCATCCGGAATGTCGAGGCCCTGAAGCAACAGAGCGGCGTCGGTTTCGGCGGTGTATCCGTCTTCGTCGCCGATCACACCTTCCAACTCGCCCAACTTCATGCCATCTTCATCGGTGAGTTCCGGCTTTGCGTAAATGTGGTCACGCTCTTCCATTGCCGCCCAAAGACGCTTGTTGCCCATGATGACGGTATCGATGACGCGATAAGCGTCGAATGCAAACTGGTCCTGACTCAGGACACCGAACTTGCGGGGGCGCACGACTGTGCCCTTCTGCGGATCAAGCGCTCCAGTCAGCAGATTCATAAAGGTGGATTTGCCGGCGCCATTGGGCCCCGTCAGGCCGTAGCGCTTTCCCGGCGTGAAGGCGGTGGAGACGTCTTCGAAAAGAACTTTGGCGCCGTAGCGCATCGACACATTGCTGACAGAAATCATCTATTCCTATGAAAAACTGCGGGAAATTTGCCTTGAGGCGGGTCGCAGCTGGATAGATAAAGAATATCACGGAGGCTCAATTTTACGGCCTTTTAGGGCCTTATCGGGACTGGGCTAGTGATTACTTCGGGAGTTCTTATGTGTTCGGGTCGAACGCCAATGCCCACCGCTCGGGCGGGAATACGCCGCAGAAACGCCCAATTTTTGAGGAGTTTTACGGGCCAAGGCGCCCTAAGCGGTTTTCTGCTTTCGAGCACTCGCCGAATCACCCGGTTTTGTATCGCCACCTGCAGCATCTGTGTGGCACGAGTGGGAAATCTTCGTCTCCGCACTACTTCTTCAAGGTCTTTCTCGTCGATCGCGCTTCTTAACAGCTTATCGCCGAGGAGATTGGCGGTAGCAACAGCATCCTGAATCGCAAGATTGATTCCGACCCCGCCGACTGGCGACATAGCGTGGGCAGAATCGCCAATGCAAAGCAGTCCCGGACGTGACCATTTTTCCAGACGGTCAACCAAAACGGTCAAAAGCTTGACGTCATCCCAGGTTCGCAGTTCGTCAACACGGTCACTCAGGAATGGGCTCAAGCGAGAAATGGTTTCGCGAAAGGCTGGAAGACCCCGCCTCATCACATCCTGGGAGGCACCCTTGGAAATTACAAAGGCCACCTGCCAATACTCTTCCCGATCGATGAGGACGAGCATGTGCCCCGTGTCAATTCGGCCAAAGGTCTGGCCCGGATCAGACGGCTTGCGGGTGAGCCGCATCCACATCACATCGATTGGCGCACCGAGGTCAATCACTTTCAGGCCTGACCGGTCGCGAACGTCGGAGTGACGGCCATCCGCTCCGACGGTTAGCTCGGCACGGATTTCAAGTTCTCGATCCGGTGACTCTGCACGTGCACCAACGACCCGGCCATTTTCCTCGATCAGGTCCACGAACTTTGTTTCCAGCAGCAAGTGAAAGGAAGGATACTTTCGCGCCTTCTCAACCAGAAAATTGAGGAAATCCCACTGCGGCATCAGCACGATAAATTTGCAGTGCGTGGGCAAATGAGAGAAGTCGGCGAGCGGCAACATCTCGTCGCCAATCTGTCCAGACAGTTCGCGGGCTTTCTGGTGTGGCCGGTGCAGGAATTCCTCGAGAAATCCCAGTTCGTAAATTAACTCCAGCGTGGAAGGATGAATGGTGTCGCCGCGGAAATCGCGCAAGAAGTCTTTGTGCTTTTCTAGAACAACAACATCCACCCCCATGCGCGCAAGGAGGAATCCCAGCATCACGCCGGCCGGGCCACCGCCAGCGATGCAACAACGGGTTTGAACAACCTCTGCCATAGTCAAGCCCTATTGTTTTTGTGACGAAACGTACAGACTGTCGGCCACGCGAGCGAGAGACGCGAAACTCTGGCTCATCTTCCGAAGACCTTCAGAGAGGCGCACCAGGGTTCGGTAACGTCGGGGAAACAAGTGTATGTCACTGATTTGGGGGTTCAAAGAAAAGTATCCATCCACAAAAACTCGAGACGGGCCAATCGCATCTCCGAAAGTACGCGCCAGTTCGGCCGTCGTCCAGTAGCCGATAGCGTTGGGATCCGAGTTGTCGGTGGGCGGTGTGGGAGCGACTCCGCTCTCAGCTGCGGCGAGTGATCTTGTCCCCTCAATGTGAGTTTGCGGTTCCTCGGAGAGGAGGAAAACCGGAATGCCGTCGACAATTGCGTACCGGTGTCCCACGGCACAAACCAGATGAGTGCTGATGTGGTGTAGCGGGCTACGATTTCTTGGGCAAGCCAGGATTTTGAGCAATGAGGCATTCACAGGATTTGCCGCTTCGGGACGAGGACCAGCTTAAGGAACCAGGGAAGCACGGTCAATGCTAACCTGCGCGAAACGGCATTGCGAGATTCGCTTGAAGCTGATCGCACTACCGCGCGGTTCCCCAAGAAAGAGCACTCCTATCGAGGATCGCTAGGTTTTCTGCTTTTCTGCCCGCCCCAGGCACCCGGCGCGGAAGGAGCGGTCATCGAGCCGGTGTAGGTGCTTGGCGATAACTGGGCTAATCAGCTTGAAGTGACGAATCTCAAGCAGATATTCGGCAACAAACCACAGAGGCTTATCGGTAATCATCCATTCCAGATGATCGAAACGGGCCATGTTAACCGGATTCGAAAATGTGCGCAGCGTGCGCTCACGGCGCAGATTGAAATAGCCTTCGAAATAGCTCAAAGCTAATTCGCGCAAAGTGCGGTAGACAGGTTCGCGATACCGGCATCCGGTGTAGTTCGACTTAGCAATGGCTCCCCAATGTCCCCTGATCCGATAAATGGCGACCACGTGATCGGTGTCATTCTCAGCTTCGAGGTCGAAAATGAGCGGCGGATATCCATTCACCCGCAGTGCCGCCGCCGCCAACATGGCCCCTTCAAAACAGTGGGAGGTGTTTTCGCGCAGAACCTGCCGCGGCGACCAGCCTGTATCGGCAAGGTGATATGGCATGTCATCGAGAAACCGTTGAATACCGTGAGGTTCTTTCAAGCTTCGAAGTTTGCGCAGTTCTGCAGGGGTAAACCCGTTTGTCATGTGGAGGCAGTTTAACCGCTAGCCGAAGATCTGCGCCAGTTCTTCCGGCTTGTCCACCACCACATCCGGCTTGGCATCGTTCAAAGTGTGGGGGGCGAAACCGTAAGTGACTCCGCACGTCCATAAATTCGCGTTGCGGCCGGTTACCACGTCGATGGAGGAATCGCCAATCATTACGCTCTCCTCGGGTGCAGAATTGGTTTCTTCGAGAATGGTCAAAAGTCCCTGCGGATCCGGTTTCTTGGTCGGAAAGCTGTTACCACCATAGACGCTCGTAAAGAAATCGGCGATGCCCAACGCGTCCACGATCGCGCGCGAGGGATTTACCGGCTTGTTGGTAAGCACGGCCATATGCCGGGGATGACCATTTTGCGACCGCCGGATAGCGGCCAGGGTATCTTTCACCCCGTCGTACAAGTGTGTGTAGTCTAGTTTGTGATCGCGGTAGTACTCCAGGAAATATTGCAATCCGCGGTCTAATAGGGCCTGATCATCAGGATCGCTAAGCGCCCTTCTAACCAGCATAGGTGCGCCATCGCCTACATACGATGCCACGACGTCACCGGGTAGTTCGGGCCGGTCCAAATGACGCATCATTGCATTTACGGAATGGATCAGATCGAGCCGTGAATCAATAAGAGTCCCATCCAAATCAAAAACGAACAGCTTAATCTTGCGTGCATCAAAGCGCCGATAAAATTGGATCATAAGGCTGGTTCGTCTCTACATTAGCCAAGCTTGCTTTTGTTTCTTGCCAGCCATTGATCCAGGGTTTGCAGATCTGGGTTTAGGGAGCGGGTGAAGTCCAGGTTGCGGGCGCCGCAGTAGTAGCCTTCGAAGTCGACTTTGAATTGGAACATGTTTCCCAGGTCATCGGCGCCAGGAAATCCGAAGCTGCGGTAAACTTCCGGGGGAATGGCATTGTAAGAGACGTCTTTGCCGAGTGCCTTGCTGAAGCTTTCGGCAATCTGCTTTCCAGTCAGGTGCTGACCGGCGATGCCTACTTTTTTCCCGATAAATTCTTTCCCTTTTTTGAAGATTCCATACGCAGATTTACCAATGTCCTCAGCAACGATGCCGGGGAGTTTCTTGTCTCCCATGGGAAGCGCGATCGACAGCTTTCCGTCGGGACCGGGCTTAGGTCCCATGCCAAAGGTGATGAAATTGTCCCAATAAAACGAGGTTAGGAGAAACGTGGTGGGGACGCCAGCATCGGTGAAGAAGTGCTCGGATGATCCCTTGGAATCGAAGTGGGGAACTTTGTAGTTGCCTTGTAGGGTCGGCATTCGATTGTCGTTCAGCGGCACCCACTTGCGGGTGTCTTCGAGGGTAGACCAGATTACGTGCTGAAGCTTCTCGGCCTTTGCGGCTTCGGCAAGATTTTTGGCTTGTCCCGATTCCTTTTCCGGGGACAGATGATCCCAATAAAATGTGACGCAAAAGGCGCCGTAAGCGCCGTGAAAGGCCTTCTTCAGACTGTCCACATCGTCGACGCTGGCCGAGACTACTTCGGCTCCGGCCTTGGCTAGCGTCTTGGCTTTGTCGGAGTTTACCTCGCGAGTGATAGCGCGAGCCGCGAATCCTCCGCTGGGATCGTTGAGGATGGCGCGCACCAATCCTCCGCCTTGCGCGCCAGTTGCGCCGACTACCGCAATGATTTTCTTTTCAGCCATGGAATTCACCTCGCTCAATTGCTCCGAACTTAATTTAACATCGTTGGGTGATTCGACGTTTGCTATTGCTGGCGTTGGCGGGTCTGGTATCAGGGAATCTGGCCGCTCAATCCACTTATTTGGGCTTTGACCGCAACCAATATCCGGGCGACGAAAACCTGAAGGTGCTACGAGAGACTTTCGCATTCCTGGGCTACTGGTTGAACACTCCTCCGGGGGAAACTCATCAGGAGTGGAGAGGAAAACGGCAGGCGGTTGAGTCTGCGGGTTTTGGATTTCTGGTGCTCTTCAATGGAAGGCTTTACGCGCAGCTCAAAAATGAGGAAAACGCGGCGCGAATAGGGAAAAAGGATGCAGCCGAAGCCGCCGCCTCTGCCAGGCGCGATGGCTTTCCGGGTCAGACCGTGATCTTCCTCGATCAGGAAGAAGGTGGGCGCATGCTGGCGGAGCAAAGGGTATACATCCATGCATGGGTGGACGGCGTTACTGCGGCGGGATTTCGCGCGGGCGTTTATTGTTCGGGAATGGCGCCGGAGGGGACCGGCGAAAGCATCGTTACAGCAGAGGACATTCGGCAGAACGCAGCGGGAAGAAAAATATCTTACTTTGTGACCAAGGACGCGTGTCCGCCCTCGCCGGGATGCACGTTTTCTCCGCATCCACCGCGGCCCGTGGAGAGCGGCGTCGACTTCGCCGATCTATGGCAGTTTGCCCAGTCGCCGAAGCGTCCGGATATCACGGCGGCTTGCGCTAGCAGCTATAGCAGGGATGGGGAATGTTATGCACCAGGAACAAAGTTACATGTCGACCTGGATACTGCCACCCGCGCCGACCCTTCCGGTGGGCGGACCCGGTAGTGGGGTAATCGATTCTTAATTTTCAGTCGGCTAGGGTAGCAATCCGTACACCACTACTGCTTTCTGAGTGCCTACAAAAACCTTCCCGGCCACAACCGTTGGCACGGAGAATTTCACACTCGATCCCAGCGCATCACGACCTCCAGCGGCCTGGGTGCTATTGAAGAGTTCGGTGCCGAGGTTGGTTGCATCATAGGCGTGGAGAATCGCTTTACCGGGCTCAACTGCCCAGACAATTCCGTTCAGGTTGCCATTGGCTGAAACGGTGGGAGTCGAACCCGGATACCCATAGGTGGTCGGCGATTTGGAAGCTGGCCCTGAGAGTTGACCATTGGCTACACTGAAGGCCTTTAGATTGTCATTGACCCCCGCCAAGTAGAGGTTCCCATTCCAGTACGCCGGAGTGGTGTAGCTACAATCATCCGAATCAGGACTGCAGTCGGGATTCGAAGGAAGACGGACTCCAACCCCGGACGGAATCTCTTGAAGGATGTTGTCTCCCGAGCTGCGGTATTTTCCCATGTTGTCACGGTTCAGGACGTATACATCGCCCAGCTTGTCTGCTCCAACCATTAGGTGGGGAAATGGGCCTGACTGGTCAGGCAGCAGGATCGCAGTGCCTGTTCCCAGGTCGTCATCGTTGGTGTTAAACGCCAACGCGGCCGGGGTAAAGAAGTCGGCAACCTGTAAGGTCTTGCCGGTTGGCAGCAGCTTCAGATAGGAGTTCCCCCAGTCACCGACGGTGTTATCCCAGGTACCGTTCCCGGTTGCGGCAAAAATTGTGTTGCTTAAGTCGGCTGCCAAAGCAGCGCCCCATATCCCTCCCTGTTGCCCGCTGCCATTGTGGTTTGAACTGTTGTTGGGCGTGGTATTGAACATGGAAAGTTGAGTGAGCGTGGTGGCGTCAAAGCCTGCGATCCAGCCGTGAAAAATCGGGGCGTCATTGATCGACGCAAACGCCACATACACATTGCCATTGGCGTACAGAAGTGCGGAGCGGGCGTTCTCGGCTTTGTTGTTGAAGCTCAACACTCCATTCACGCTGTCGGCACCGTTGCCGGGAACAGTTCCACCAATCACCTTCGGACTCCCCGTCATTTCTATACCGGTAGAAAGGTCGTACTTATGGATGCCCTGCCAGAATTTGCCGGCATTGTTGGGATTAGTTCGCGCGACCACGTACATGGCACCATGCGCACCTTGCACGGGGTCAATCACAGAGGTCGAGGTGATACCCACTCCTGGAGTGAGGTAGACCAGATTGCACTCGGATTTTGGAATGGGCTGTGCTGCGCTGCATGGAACTGGAAGATCAACCACGGAGTGCCAGAGTGGAGTTGAACTCTTATTGTCAGCATCGAAGGCGTAAATGCTGTTGTTCTGCGTGGCCACGAAGACTACGTTGTGGGTCCCGCCTGCGATCTGGACATTAGGCACATACAATGGCTGTCCATATATGAAAGAGTCGACAGGAAACGAATACAGCTTGCCAAAGGTCTTTGAGTTCACGTTAGAAGGATTCAGTGTGGTCTCAAACAGATTGGCACCGGTGCGCTGATTGTTGTACTGGTAGGTCAGCACGGATTGGCCACGGACTGTAATTGGAATGTTTGTCTTTAGTGATCCGCCACACCTGTCCCACTCCTGAACGGTTGTGATATAGCTCCCGCTGCTTAGCGGAAGAAACGTATCCAGCGTGGAACCGCTTACTGTATAAACTTTTTTCCCGGAAGCGGTGTAGATTCCAACTGAGCCAATCCCTTTGGCGCAAGTGGTAGAAGCGGACGCGGTGAAATGAACCGGCGCACTGGTAACGACGCCAGGGGTAGGACTGCAGACCGTGACTCCTGTTCCTTTATTTGGGCAGCTGGCGAACGCTTGGGTTGCGAGGATGAAAACAACACTTACGAAGGAGAAGAAGCAGACGCGGTACATTGGAAATTCCTCCAGGCGCGAGCCGCGGGATTATAAATCAGTCATGTACCAAAAGTCGGTCGGGAATGGGCGCTGCGCCAAAGAGCTACGTTTTTCTACCGAGCATCGAGATGTCTTGGACCGGAAACGAACACGTTACCCGAGATCAAGTAGCGCAGCGGGAGATCGGCGGCTTTCGTGATGCCTATGCGGATTGTCGAAATCACTTTGGGGCGAGGAGAGCCGTCTCCGGCGATGTAGAGATCCGAGGCTGGATCGGTGAGATTCTTTTCGTTGTCGCGGACTCGAGTGATGCCAAAGGCTTCGGCCAAGCGTCCCGGGCCGCTGGTGAGATTGCGCAGGTCACGCGGGCCGTGGATCCTAATGCCGCGAAGTTTTGCCATTTCCTCGATGCCGCTGAGCGGCTCAAGGGCGCGGAAAAGAATTCCCCCGGCTTCGCCGTCAGGCAGACAGGAAACATTCAGACAGAAGTGGTTGCCGTAGATGAAATAGACGTAAGCTCGGCCGGGAGGACCGAAAAGGACGGAGTTGCGGGCGGTGCGTCCGGCGGCGGAGTGGGCGGCGGGATCGTCCTGACCGAGATAGGCCTCGACTTCGACAATGCGGGCGGTGAGGAGCTTCTTGCCATCGCGACGGACAAGAATTTTTCCTATTAACTCAGGGCCGACGCGCCGAGGATCACGATTATAGAATTTTTGTGGTAAGGGCCCGGAGAGCGTGAGTGGTTTCATCCAGTGCTTCTCTCCGGGCAGATGTTAGTGAGTGAAGACCGCAATTCCCGCCCCTATCAACATCAACACAACGTACCAACCGAACACTCCGAACATGGCAGTGGAGCGCTTGAGTTTGCTGACACAACTTAATCCGATGGCAGCGAGTATCAGGGTCCAGATCATGAATACGTCGAGTGAAGTTGCAATGCTGTATAGGAACGGCGAGTCGTTCGGGCTCATAAAGAAACCGGGATTTGTGCCCACGGGATTTTGAAATGTAAAACCGTCTGGACTTACCCCGGCTAAGATCGATCCAATGGCAAGCAACGACTTTATGATTTGCGGCAGTGCAGCGTAAATCGTCACTGCGAATGTTCGCGAAAATGTAAGGTCGTGGGCTCCCGCGCCGAATTTGAAGGTGACGAGCAAGACGACAGTTACAATCAGGTACCAGATCAACATGAGCGCCCAGAAGCCGTACGAAATGTACCCCGTAAACTTTGCCTGGCGCTCCATGGCCTGTTCGCGATCCACCTTGTTCATCTGATCCATACGGGCGGTGGCTTTTGGCGACATCTCCACCTGGTTGTCGCTGACTTTGCGAAAGCCAATTTTCTTGTCTACGGTGTAAACGAAAGCCATTGAGATCACAGCCATGAGAAGGAAAGGCGCCCACCAGGCTGCGCTTCGGCGCAGGTCAGTGAAGGTTTTGCTGGGAGCGATAAAGGTATTTACGATGCGCGCACCTTCGGAAAGCGGAGCGAGTGCGGGAGCGGCGGATGGGGGAATCGCAGTAGGGCTCATTCAGGTCCTCCTGGAAGCCGGATGACAATTCTATTCCGGAGAGTTGGAAATTTATAGGGCTAGGGCTGAACTCAAACGATCGAGCAGGGTCGGTCGGCAGACTCGGCGTTTGCTTTGTGTGGCCGCCTGAAACTAAACAGGAGTGATGCGCAGGCTCATGTCCACGGCATGGGCGGAGTGGGTTAAGGCTCCAACGGAGATGAAATCGACTCCGGTTTCAGCGTAGGCCCGAACATTGTCCAGGGTGATGCCGCCCGAGGCCTCAAGGGGAATGTGGCGGTCGAGGCGCGAGCAACGCTCCACCGCCTGCTGGACGTTGGCCACCGGCATGTTGTCGAGCAAGATCGCTTCCGCGCCATTGGCCAGGGCGAGTTCGAGTTCTTCGGGAGTGCGTACCTCGATTTCGATGGGCTGCTCCCCGCGGCGATTCCGGTGAACGCGCTCCAGCGCCGGAACCACGCCTCCCGCAAGGGCAATGTGGTTGTTCTTAATCAGTACACCATCCGAAAGATCTAGACGGTGGTTCTGCCCGCCTCCACAACGCACGGCATATTTATCGAGCACCCGCAAACCGGGAACCGTCTTGCGGGTATCGAGTATTCGAGCTTTCGTACCGGAAATCGCGTCGACGAACTTGCGGGTCATGGTGGCAATTCCGCTCATGCGCTGCAGGAAATTGAGGATCACCCGCTCGCAAGAAAGCATGACACGCGCGTTGTGGCGAATGACGGCAACAGATTGTCCATGGTGGAGGCGGACGCCATCAAAGATCTCCGGATGGCTGGTGACTTCGTAGTGGGAAACTACCGCGCCGTCGAGCGCAGCATACACGTCGAGGATGCGGGCAATGCATCCGACGCCCGCCAGAACGCAGTCCTGCTTGGCGAGCACCGTGCCGGCCGCCCGCTGGCTGGGTTCAATGCAGGCGTAGCTGGTGGCATCGCGGGTCGCGCGGTCTTCGACCAACGCGTTTTCGATAATGGCGGTAATGCGACGGCTATTCCAGTCCATGTGTGCTCTTGCTTCTGGCTACTTCTGATCCTCTCATATTTAAGAGAGCCGATTCCTATCAAAACAGTTTTCAGCGCTTAGCACTTTAGGTGTTCAGCTGCATCCCAATTCCTGCAATTGGTTTTTGGTTTTTTCCTGTAACACCGCGAGTTCGCCTGCGCGCCTGCGGAGTCCTTCCACAACGTGGGGAGGCGCTTTGGCCAGGAATTTTTCATTGTTTAATTGATTTTGGTTGTTGGTCATTTCTTTTTCGATCTTTGCCAGTTCTTTCTTGAGGCGCTCGCATTCCGCAGCCGCGTCGATTTTCTTTTCATAGACAACGTGAACCTCGAAACGCGCGGTGTGGCGAGTGCCCGAAAGTTTTGCCAGGGAGTTGTCAGCGAAGGAGATACTTTCTACGTTGGCCAGGCGCTCCACCGCGTTGCGATTTTTGTCGATAAGTTCACGGATTCCGGAGCCTTCGACAAACACCTGCACCGGCACACGAAGTTTTTGCTCAACCTTCAATTCGGCGCGAAGATTGCGAATGCTGACAATCAAATCCTGCAGGATCGCCATGTTGGTTTCGGCCGCCAAGGCGATCTGATCCGCATTCGATTGAGGAAATGCAGCCAACGCGATCGACTTCAGAGGAGGCACACCGTTGTAGAGAGCGTGCCAAATCTCCTCGGTAATGAAGGGCATGATAGGGTGCAGCAGGCGTAGCGCAGACTCGAACAAGCTGACCAGGTTGGAGCAGGCGAGCGCGGCGCCTCCGCTCTCATCGAACAAGCGCGGCTTAATTAATTCGAGATACCAGTCGCAGAAATCTCCCCAGAAGAAATCGTAGATTCGATTGGCGGCCTCGTGAAAACGATAGGTGGCCAGCGCATCGTTCACGTCTTTGTTGACGCGGTTAAAGCGGGAAAGAATCCAGCGATCTTCGAGGCTTATTGCCTGAAACTTCGTGCCCACCTCGATGTTGCCGATGCGGTCCACGTGCATGAACATGAAGCGGGCAGCGTTCCAAATCTTGTTAGCGAAGGCGCGATAACCATCGGTTCGACTTTCGCTGAAAGCGATGTCGGTACCGGGAGCGGCCATCGCCGCCAGAGTGAAGCGGGTGGCGTCGGTGCCGAAGCGCTCGATAATTTCCAGAGGATCGATAACATTTCCCTTGGTCTTCGACATCTTCTGGCGATCGGCATCGCGAACCAGGGCATGGATGTAGACGTGGCGGAAGGGGACGCTGTCGTCTTGCTTGTCAGCCCAGCCATTCGCGGCCTTGATCTTCGGGTCTTGCTGATGATCCTGCATAAAATGGCACCCAAACATGATCATGCGGGCCACCCAGAAAAAGAGGATCTCGTAGGCGGTAATGAGCAGCGTGGTGGGATAGAACACCTGCTGGTCGCGTGTCTTTTCCGGCCATCCCAGCGTGGTAAACGGCAAAAGACCCGATGAGAACCAGGTGTCGAGGACATCGGTGTCTTGCGTGACGTCATTGCTGCCGCACTTGTCACACTTTTCCGGGGCCTCGCGAGAGACGATAATCTCGCCGCACTTGCAATGCCAGGCCGGAATGCGGTGTCCCCACCACAGCTGCCGCGAGATACACCAGTCGTGGATGTTGTGCATCCAGTTGAGGTAAATCTGGCGGTAGTTATCGGGAACAATGGTGATCTCACCGCGCTCGACCACTTCAGTGGCGCGGTCCGCCAGGGGCTTGATCTTTATGAACCACTGCGTGGAAAGGCGCGGCTCGACGGTAGTGCCGCAGCGATCACATTTACCGAGAGCGATGGTGTAGTCTTTCTCGGTGACCAGGAAATTTCCCGCGCGCAGATCGTCCAGTACTCGCTTGCGCGCTTCATACCGGTCGAGACCCGCGTAGCGGCCGGCGTTCTGGTTCATGTGCGCGTATTCATCCATCAAGTCGATCTGCGGCAGGTTGTGCCGCAGCCCGGCCTGAAAGTCGTTGGGATCGTGCGCAGGCGTCACCTTTACTGCTCCGGTGCCGAATTCGGGCTGGGCGAGTTCATCGGTGACGATGGGAATCTCGCGCTCAATCAGCGGCAGCAGAGCTTTCTTTCCATGCAGATGCTGGTAGCGCTCGTCTTTCGCATTCACCGCGACCGCGGTGTCCCCCAGCATGGTTTCCGGACGAGTGGTAGCGACGGTGATGAATTCACTGCTACCGACCACGGGATAACGAATTTCGTAGAGCTTTCCGGGAACATCTTCGTGCTTGACCTCGAGATCGGAGATCGCGGTACCGCACCGCGGACACCAGTTGACGATGTATTTTCCGCGGTAGATCAAGCCTTCTTCATAAAGCCGGACGAAGACCTCCTTCACTGCGCGGGAAAGATTCTCGTCCATGGTGAAGTATTCGCGGTCCCAATCGACCGAGTCACCCAACCGCTTCATCTGGTCGAGGATGGCGCCTCCGTAGAGGCGCTTCCACTCCCAAACCCGCTCAATGAAGGCATCGCGGCCGAGGTCGCGGCGCTTCTTGCCTTCGCTGGCCAGTTGGCGCTCGACCATCATCTGGGTGGCGATGCCGGCGTGGTCGGTTCCGGGCAACCACAGTGTCAGGAATCCACGCATGCGGTGCCAGCGCACGATGATGTCCATCTGGGTGTGGTTGAGCATGTGGCCCATGTGGAGGCGCCCGGTGACATTGGGCGGCGGCAGCAGCAGGGTGAACACTGGACGGGACTCATCCGCAGCCGGGGTCGGCGTCGAAAAGAGTTTTTCTTTTGTCCAGTAGTCGGCCCAGCGGGTTTCAATCGCGCCAGGCTCGTACGCTTTGGGAAGATCGTGGGCCATTTGGTTTAAAACGGTCAGCAACAACTAACCGGTAGCCCTACAGGGCACTTTGCAGCCATTTTTAGGGGGCTGAATGCGAGGCCGGTTCTTGAATTGCTGGAGTCTTTAAATATTACAGGTGATTGAAAAATCGGGTCAAACCAGAAACGGGAT
>Ga0157378_10000435_pt1 | contig 40721 bp, 28 predicted proteins | sample M65metaG_FD_115309 | JGI IMG/M metagenome (GOLD analysis project Ga0157378, IMG submission 115309) | Miscanthus rhizosphere microbial communities from Kellogg Biological Station, Michigan, USA - M6-5 metaG | ecosystem: Host-associated > Plants > Roots > Rhizosphere > Soil | place: USA: Michigan... | reverse complement strand
GCCGACATTGAAAAAAGCGATCGGACTCGCATATCTTCCGCTCGACAAATCGGCGCCCGGCGCGGAATTCATGGTCCTCATCCGTGGAAAAGAGACGCGGGCGCGCGTCGTTCCCACTCCGTTTTACAAGCGCGCGAAGTGACGAAGGAGCCAGCCATGACACCGGAAGACAGCAGGTACGCCAAGAGCCACGAGTACGTTCATCCCGAGGCGGAAGGCGACGTGGTGGTCATCGGTATCACCGATTACGCGCAGAAGGAGCTGGGCGACGTCGTCTTCGTCGAGCTGCCTCAGGTCGGCGCGGAGCTGGAGCTCGGCGACGAATTCGGCAGCATCGAATCGGTCAAAGCCGTCTCCGAGCTTTTCTCGCCGGTTTCGGGCGAAGTCATCGAAGTCAACGAAGCGCTGACCTTGAAGCCGGAGCTGGTCAACACCGACCCCTACGGCGACGGATGGATGATGAAGATGCGCCTCAGCGTCCCCGAGGAGGTCGACGAGATGATGACCGCCGAGGAGTACGAGGAGTACATCGAGAAGGAGTCGGCGCACTGAGCGGCTGAAAAAGCTAAATGTTCAATGTTGAATGTTGAATGTTCAATGTTGAATGTCGGGTGACCAAGACTTGCCGCCTTTGATTTTCCATTCAACATTCAACATTGAACATTCGACATTGAACATTTCGCCTTTCAAATGCCCCTCCCTGATCCCCTAACTGATCAACACCGCTACATCTCCAACGCCTCGCAGGATGTCAGCGAGATGCTGGAGGTCATCGGCGTCGATTCGATCGATCGGCTGTTCGAAACCATCCCCGCCGACGTCAAGCTCAAAGAGCTGTTGAACATCCCCGGCCCATGGTCGGAGATCGAGTCGCGGCGGTGGTTTCGTGCGCTGGCGGCGAAGAACAAGTGCGCGGCCGATCACGTCTCGTTTCTCGGCGGCGGTTCGTATCTGCATTACCAACCGGCGTGCATCGACCAGCTGCTGCTGCGCGCGGAGTTTCTGACTTCGTACACGCCGTACCAGCCCGAGGTTTCGCAGGGAACGCTGCAGTCGATCTTCGAGTATCAGACGCACCAGTGCCTGCTGACGGGACTCGACGTCGCCAACGCCTCGCTCTACGACGGCTCGACCGGACTTTGCGAGGCGGTGCTTCTGGCCGAGCGCGTGGTGCGCAATCGGAAGAAGGTCGTGATCGCGAAGTCGGTCCATCCGCAGTACACCGAGACCGTTCGCACCTACGTCCAGAACCTCGGGTACGAGATCGTCGAAGTCGGCTGGACGAATGACGGCCGGATCGACACCGCCGCGTTGCGCGAAGCGTGTACGAGCGATGTTTTTGCGGTCGCCGTCCAGTCTCCCAACTTCCTTGGTGTGATCGAGGACTACGACGCTGTCGCCGCGATCGCCGACGCCGCGGGCGCGGTGAAGATCGCCGTCATCGCCGAAGCGACGTCGCTCGGCATTCTCACGCCGCCGGGCGCGCATGGATTCGACATCGCCGTCGGCGAAGGGCAGGCCTGGGGCGTTCCGACGCAGTTCGGCGGTCCGTACGTCGGCTTCATGGTGGTCAAGGACGCGCTGAAACGGCACATGCCGGGGCGCCTTGTTGGCGAGACCGTCGACGTCGACGGCAAGCGCGCGTACGTGCTCACGCTCGCCACGCGCGAGCAGCACATTCGCCGTGGCAAGGCGACATCGAACATCTGCACGAATGAAGCGCTGATCGCGCTGGCGGCGAACATGTATCTCTCGCTGATGGGCAAAGAAGGCCTGCGCGAGGTCGGCCAGCAGTGCCTGCAGAGGACCGCCTATCTGCGCGGAGAGCTAGGCAAAATTGGCTCGGTGCATCTGCCGTTCAGCGGGCCGGTTTACAACGAGTTCGTGGTGCGGACGCCGTTCCCGGCCGCGGAGATCCTGGCCGACCTGGAACACGAAAAGATCCTCGGCGGGATTCCGCTGGGGCAGTTCTATGACGGGCATGACAATGACTTCCTGGTGGCCGTCACCGAGCTGCACACACGCGAACATCTCGATCAATTCGTTGCCGTGCTGACGGCGGCGATCTCGCGGGAGCGGCGATGAGCGAGACGATCGACAACAAGGGCGTCGGGCTGATCTTCGAGCACTCGAAGCGCGGGCGGAAGGGCTACCGGCTTCCCGCGCTCGATGTGCCCGAGTCGAACGACTTACCCTCGTCGCTGATGCGGGACGAGATCGCGGACGAAGTTGAGGTTTCCGAGGTCGACGTCATCCGGCACTTCACGCGGCTGTCGAAGCTCAACGTCTCCATCGACGCCGGCCTCTATCCGCTCGGCTCGTGCACGATGAAGCACAACCCGCGGCTCAACGAGGAGATCGCGCGCACGCCGGGATTCGCGCTGTCGCATCCGCTGCAGCCCGATCACCAAGTGCAGGGGAACCTCTCGCTGCTCTGGCACATCGAGCAGACGCTGATGGAGATCTTCGGCATGCCGCGCGTGACGCTGCAGCCGGTGGCGGGCGCGCATGGCGAGCTGACCGGCATCCTCATGGTGCACAAGGCGCTGGCGAAGAGCGGCAACGCGCGCAAGTACATCCTGATCCCCGATTCCGCGCACGGCACGAACCCGGCCTCGGCGGCATTCGCGGGCTACCAGATCAAGGAATTGAAATCGAACAACCGCGGGACGGTCGACGTCGACACGCTCGCCGCGGCGGTGACCGAGGATGTGGCCGCGCTGATGATCACTGTGCCGAACACGCTGGGCGTGTTTGAAAGCGACATCAAAAAGTTCGCTGAAATTCTGCACGATAAAGGCGCATATCTTTATTGCGACGGAGCCAATCTCAACTCGTTCGTCGGCATCGCCCGGCCGGGCGACATGGGCATCGACGTCATCCACTCCAATCTGCACAAGACCTTTTCCACGCCGCATGGCGGCGGCGGGCCGGGCGCGGGTCCGGTCGGCGTCTCGAAGAGTCTCGTGCCGTTCCTGCCGACACCGACGGTCGAACGCCGCGACGACGGGACGTTCTATCTCGATCACGGTCATCCCGATTCGATCGGCCGCGTGCGCGCGTTCAACGGCAACTTCAACGTGCTCGTCCGCGCGCTGACGTACATGCGCTCGATGGGTCCGGACGGATTGCGCCGCATCGCTCAGATCGCCGTGCTGAATGCGAACTACATCCGCGCCCGCCTGAAGGGCTCGTATCACCTGCCGTATGACGCCCCGTCGCTGCACGAGGTCGTTTTCAGCGACAAGCTGCAGACGGCGAAGGACGTCCACACGCTCGACATCGCCAAGCGGCTGATGGACTACGGCTTCCACCCGCCGACGATCTACTTCCCGCTGATCGTGGCCGGCGCGCTGATGATCGAGCCGACCGAAAGCGAGCCAAAGGAAGAGCTCGACGCCTTCTGCGACGCCATGATCGCCATCGCCAAAGAATGCGAGGAGCGTCCCGAGTTGGTCCGCAGCGCGCCGCACACGACGCCGGTGCGTCGTCTCGACGAAGCGAGGGCGGCGCGGCAGACTGTGCTGCGCTGGAAGAAGTAGCTGCGCTTCGCGCGTGGTCTGCGGCTTTGCCGCGTTGTCGGTTGTCTGCGCTGCGGCGCGTGGTCTCTTCGGTCTAATGCTCGGGCCGAATCAACAAATCTGGCAAAGCTCAGTATCTTCAATTGCTGACCACGCGCGCCGCAGCGCGCAGACAACTGACAACGCGGCGAAGCCGCAGACAACGTGCGAAGCGCAAATAACGTGCGAAGCGCAGTAAACTCACCGACGTGCGTCCCTACGACGACGAAGATCCCGACGACTTCAGTAAGACGATGTCCATGCGTCGTATGCCGGAGTCTGTCACCACGTTTTCGGATAAGCGGGCCACGTCCCAGGACCGGCGCGGGCAGTCGCAATCGCGCGTCCTGTTCACTACCGTCGTCGTCATCGCCATCCTCTATCTGGCGAAGCCGGTGTGCGTTCCGATCGCGCTGGCGCTCCTCTTCGCCTTTCTGCTGACGCCGATCGTCACGCTGCTCGAGCGAACGCTGCTTCGCCGCACAGGCGCGATCGTCATCTCGCTGACGCTGATCGTGACAGGGCTCGGATTCGGCGGATGGTGGCTGTACCAGCAGTTCAACGACGTGGCCAAAGACTTCGCCGATGCGGCCACGAGCGGAAAAATCGAAAAGCAGCTCGGGTTCCTGAAACGGACCAAAGGCGGCACCTTCGAACTGGTCGCCAAGGCGCTGCAGCGAGTCGACGCCGCCACCGCCGACAAGGTGGAGAAGGCCGACCTCAAAGTGCGCGTCATCCCGGACCGGACGACCTTCGCCAACAAGTACAAGACGTTCGCGCCGACGATCGAGCTCGTCGCTGCCGCCTTCCTGGTGGTCGTTCTGGTCTTTTTCCTGCTGCAGGACCGCGAGCAGTTGCGGGACAAGATGTTGCGGCTGGCCGGCCGTGCCCATCTCACCGTCACTACCCAGGCCATCGGTGAAACATCGGATCGCATCAGCCGCTATCTGCTGACGATCGCGCTGCTCAATGTCTGCTTCGGCCTTCTGGTCGGCTTCGGGCTTTTCCTTTTAAAAGTGCCGCATGCGCCGCTGTGGGGCGTGCTGGGCGGACTGTTCCGGTTCATTCCGTACGTCGGCGCGGTGTTGAGCGCGGCGCTGCCGACGTTCCTCTCGATCGCCGTCTTTCCGAACTGGTACGTGCCGCTGGCGGTGATGGGACTGTTCATCCTGACCGATCAGCTCATCGGCGGATTCGTCGAGCCGATCGTGGTCGGGCATCGCGTCGGCGTCTCCCCGATCGCGCTTCTGGTCTCGGCGATTTTCTGGGGATGGCTGTGGGGGCCGGTGGGCCTGCTACTGGCGACGCCGATTTCGGTCTGCCTCACCGTCGGCGGCGAGTTCATCCCGGCGCTGCGCATCTTCTCGATCATGTTCGGCGCCGAGGATCCGCTGGAGGGATACCTCAGCTTCTACAACAGGCTCCTGCTGCGCGATCGCACCGGCGCCATCGCCATCGCCGATCGTCACGCGGAGAGCGACACGATGGAGGAGATGTTCTCCGATCTCTTCATCCCCACGCTGACCTTCGCGCAGGAGGAGCTGGACCGCAAACGGATTACGCCAGCGAACGATCACTTCATCAAGGACGTGATCCGCGAGCTGATCATCCGCTACGGCGATCGCAACGCCGGCGTTCCCGATCCCGAGCGCCACATCGTGGCCGTTTCCGTCGCCGGCGAGCGCCTCTCCCTCGGCACGCTGATGCTGACGCAACTGCTGCGCGAGGAAGGCTTCTCGATCGACTACTTCACCGATCTCCCCGACCAGGAGCTGATCTCCTTCATCGGCGAAGTGATGCCCGAGGCGGTCTTCGTCTCCTGCACCAACCAGGATCATCTGCAAGCCGGCCACGGCCTGCTGCAACTGCTGGCGGTGACCTTCACCGACCTGACCATCGTCGCCGGCGGTTCCGCCTTCGCACGCGATCGCGCCAAGACCCTCTCCGCGGGCGCGACCTTCGTCCCGACGACGCTGACCGAGGCCAAGGAAGACTTCCTGACGCGGCGCAAAGCGGCGCGGAGGAAATCGTCGCGATCGATCACCTTCAGCGGGACGAGGTTCCGCGTGCCGCCAACGGCCTAGTGGCTGGCGCCGCGGTGCCGTGACGTGCCGCAACCCGGGTCGGGCCAGCGATAGCGGAAGGCGTTCGACAGTTGCGCGGCCTCGCCCGTCGGATTGGTGACCGTGATGGTCTCGTTGGCAAGGCCTGACGACGGCGGCACGCGTGCGAGGATCGTGTGTGCGTCCTTCACCGTCACATCCGCCGAGTCGCTGGCACCGAAGGCGACGACGGCGCCGGATGCAAATCCCTTCCCGGTGATCGTCACCATGAGTCTGCCCTCGGTCGACGAACATGGGATCGATACCGACGACACGGCGATGCCGTCGGTCACCTGAATCGTGCGTGGGGTGACGTTCTGGTTGGCGATGGTGAGCGAGTACGTGCCGGGGGCGATCGAATCCGGGAGACGCAGCTGTCCGAATGTCGAGGCCATCGCCACGGGCAGCAGAGGTGTGCCGCCGAGGAGGAAGGTGAGGCTGCGACGGAGTCCGGAGCCGGTGATTGGGAACTCGGCGGAGGTCAGAATTTGCGCCGGAGCGCTGGTGATTTGCGGCGTCACGGACGACAACACGCGGAAGCTCCGTCCGGCGGCGATGTGCCCTGCTGCGTCCTGCAGCGCGATGGTCACATTGCCGGGCGGCAGGTCGGGAACCGTGACGAAGTGCTGATCGCTGGTGGATGTGACGTCGAGACCGGCGGCAGTGCCGAAATAGATCGCGTCGTCCTCGCGGAACGCGGAGCCGGCGACGAACACGCGATCGCCGGGAGCGCCGGACGGTGGATTCACGCCCGCCAGTTGTGGCAGCAACTCGCTGCTTGTGTAGAGGAAGCCGCCGGGGAGCGTCGAGACGTCGCTGCCACAGCGCAGAGTGACGTCGACGCTGCCGGCAGCATGTGGCGGCGCTGCGACGAGCATCGTCGTCGTCTCGTTGTTCTGCAACGTCGTCGCTGCAGCGCCTCCGAAGGATAGCGAGCAGCGGCCGCGCCGGAAGTTCGACCCGGTCGCTCCGATCAGCACTCCACCGCCGGTGGGACCGCTCGTTGGCGAAATGCGCGTGAGGCTTGCCGGCAGCGAGGTGTACGTGTACGCCTTGGTCAGTGTTCCCGTTTCGCTGCCGCAGCGGACGGAGACGTCGACCGCTCCGGCGTCGTGCGGCGGCGTGGTGGTGCTGAGGAAGCCCGATGCGGAGACCGACGTGTTCAGACCAGACACGCCGTCGAACATGGCCGTGCATCGCGTGCTCATGCCGGCGGCGAAGATGCTCACGCGCTGCCCGCCGGTGGACGGGCCGGAGATCTGATCGATGCGGGTGAGGGCTACGCCGGCGGCGGGGAGGACGTCGATGCGGAAGCCGGTCGTGGCCGAGCCGTAGCCCGGCGGCACCGTGGTCGTAACGAGCGTTACGCCGATGGCCGTTCCGCGAACGTCAAACGTGCCGACCCCATTCGTGCCGATGGTGAAGAACGGGGGAACCTGGGCGATCGATGGAAACGTCTGCGCCAGAAACAACACCAGAGGCACCTCTGGCGGAGGACTGAGGTGGGCCGAGATCGTGATCGTTTTCGTGAGAAGCACGGTGACCGGTGATTTGTCGAACGTGAAAAAGCTCTGGACAAGGACGTCCACGCCCACCTTGATGGTCCCGGCGCCGCGCGAAAGAGGCAGGCTTGCGGTGATGACGGTTGACCCGGGGCCGACGGTGGTGACGTCGAACGACTTCCCCAGCGAGCCGGCCGGAATGTCGATGAATGGCGGGACGGTGGCGACGGTCGGTTCCGAAGACGAAAGCAGGATGTGGTCGGCCGTCGTTGACGGAACGCTCGTCGTCAGACTGAGGGTGCCCACGTTGCCGCGCAGGATTGTCTGTGTTGCCGGCGCCAGGATGTAGTCATCGTTCAGAATCGTCACGATGGCAACGGTTGTCGCATGCTGCATCGTCGCGTTCAAAATGATGGTCTCGTCCGGCTCCCCCGTTGTGTCTCCGATGATCTTGAATGTGCCGGCACTAAACGAAATTGTGCCGGCTGGGACCGAGAAAGCCGGGACCGGTGACTGATAGTCGACCCCGGAAGTGGCGGTGCCTGATAACGAGAAGACGAACCCCTCCGAACGTTTGTATGCCCCGGACAGCGTGACTACCGGGCTAACGATCGTCATCCCACTATCTCCCTCGGGGACGGAAGCGCTGGTCACGGACACGGTCGGAGGGGGATCGTCTTCGAGCACCACGAGGTTCGCGAACAAAGGGGTACTGAAACTGACACCCGGCTTCGATAGGAACACGATGGAATAGTTTTGATTGAACACACCGGCGGCGCTGTCGAACAGATTGTCGTTCGGGATTGTCAGTGAGATGGTCTTGCTCATTTCGTTCGCCGCGAAGCTCACCGTGTCGTGCGTCGAAAGGCCGTTGATGAACGCGTCGTAATTGACGCTGAACGAAATCGATGGATCGCCGCCCGTTCGGTTGAGGGTCACGATGCCGGCGCCATCGTTTTCATGAAACGTGTAGGTTGGCTGCGAAAGCCCTACGACCGGATTGGCGGCGCGCAACGACGCGGCGATCAGGACGAGCGAGACTGCGAGGAGAGTGCGTCGGATCATGGTTAATGTCCTGCCGCGCGACGCCGCCCGCTGCCGCAGGAGGGGTCGCCGGGCCAGGTGTAATTGAATGCGTTGGTCAGCGTTGCCGCCGTTCCGTTGGGGTTGAACACAGTGATCTGCGGCTGCGCGATCCCGTACGCGGGCGGCAGCCTGGCCAGAATCGTGAAGCGATCCTTGACCACGACTTCCGCCGCCGGCGTGGTTCCGAACTGGACCGCCGCACCGTCATCGAAACCGCTTCCGGAGATGGTGATGAGCGATCCCCCGTCGAACGCCCCGCACGCCGGTGAGATGCCGCTGATGGCGATGCCGGACGTCGTGACGTCGACGGACTTTGTTACCAGCACGTTCCCGTGGTCCGCGATCGTAAAGGAGACGCTGCCGGGTGCGACGCTGAACGGCGCGCGAAACACCGCGATCGGAGTGCAATTTCCGCAGATGCGGCGGTTGGAGTCGATCACCGGATTCGGGATCAGCTGCAGCGGGGCCGGTCCGAGCATGTACGTGAGACCGCTGCGGAGGCCGGTGCCGGTGACCGAAAACTCCGCGCCGAGCGTGATGCGATCCGGCATTCTGGTGACCACCGGCGTTTCCGGCGGAGCAATCGTGACCGTGCGGACGACTGTTCGGCCCGCGTAGTCGCGCAGCGTGATCGCCGCCTGGCCCGCGACCTCGGGAAGCGTGAACAGATGCTGACCGAAGGCCAGCGTTTTCAGATCCGGCATGACGACGCCGTTCACGAGCACCACGTCATCGCCGCGAAACACGGTGCCCGACATCAAACTGATTGCTCCCTGCTTCAATCCGTCGATGAAGGTCACCGTGGCCGGCGCATCGTCCGTTTCGACGTAGGTGAAGGCGGCCGGTACGGTGACCGAGTCCTTTCCGCAGATCACCGACACATCGACGTTGCCGGCTGCGTGGGATGGGCTGGCCACCGAGATGAAGGTCGTTCCGACACTGTTGACCGGCACCGCCTGCTTCTCTCCGAAACGTACGCTGCACGAATCGAAACGAAAATCAGTTCCGGTGACGCCGACGATCGTTCCGCCGCGCGTGTTCCCGCTGTTCGGAAAAAGGGGAAAGGTGACCTTCATCGCCGCGGGCTGATAGACGAAGGCGTTTGCCGCCACATAGGACGATGCGCCGCAGACGATCTCGACTTCGACCGTGCCCGCATCATGCGGCGGCGTCAGGAGCGTGATCGCGGTTCCGCCGGTCAGGGTGCTTCCTGTTGGCGCCGGGACTCCGCCGAAGGAAACGGCGCAATGGTCCGAGAAGTTGAAGCCGTTGATGCGCACCGGCTCTCCGCCGGAGGCGCGGCCAAGCCCGGGCACGATGCTCGTGACCACCGGTCCTGGTCCCAGCGTGACATTGACGCCGAAGGTCGACGACGCGCCGCCGTTGATGTCGAGCATGGAAACGGTCGCGATCGTGGAGCCCAGGCCGGTCGTGCGTACGGGAATGACTGCCTGGCCGCCGGCATCGGTGAGGATCGTGTCGGGAATGCTGACGATGCCGCTCTTCGCCGTCTGGAGCAGGAGTCTCATCGGCCCGGCGGGCGGCGGAACGACGTTCGCCGTCACATTCGTCGTCGCGCCGAGCGAGAGATTCAGCTGAATCGGATCGAGTGTCAGCTCCGTTGCGTCGTGCACGGTCACGAATAGCTCGTAGGTCCGGCCGCCGCGGGACGGCGGTAATGTGGCCAGGATCGATCCCGCGCCGACTTTCAGGCCTAGAAATTCGATGCTCGCCTGCGCCGCGCCGGCCGGAATGGTGACGAAGCCGGGTACGGTGAACAGCGCCGGATCGCTCGCCAGAAACAGCACCTGTTCGTTTGCCGCGGCTGGGTCGGTGAGGCGGATATTGACAATCCCTTTTTCGCCAATGCCAACTCTCTGAAACGACGGCGAAACAGCATCGTCATTGTCGAGGATGGTGCAGGTACCAATCGTCTTTCCGGCGAGAAGCGGAAACTGCGGCAGCAGCTCCACGGTGAAGGTCTCGTCTCCCTCCGGCAGGTCGTCGCCGTCGATCAGAATCGAGATCGTCGTGCTCTGCTGCCTGGCCGAAAAGAAAACGGACTGCGGTGATGAGAATTCGTAATCGAGCCCCTTCTTTGCGGTCTGGTCGTGGACGACGATGGACGCCGAAACCGAAGTAGAGAGCGATGCCGAGAGACTGATCGTGAAGATGGCGAACTTCTGCCCGGTGAACAGCGGATGGTTGGTTCCCTCAACGATGGTGACGTCATTGATCGAAATCTTCGCCGTTTGCGCGAACGCCGGGCTGGCCACTGCAAGCAGAAGGAGGATGAAGACACGTGTAGTGACGAGAGCAAGGCGCATTTAGGATTTTGGACCCGTGATGAGTTATTACAGAACATCAGGCGGCCGCCCAATGATTCGCGTCACACGTAAATGTTTGGCGAGCTCAATGGCTGGCGCCGCGGTGCCTTGTGGTGCCGCAACCCGGATCGGGCCAGCGGTAGCGGAAGGCATTCGACAACTGTCCCGACTCGCCGGTCGGGTTGGTGACGGTGATCGTTTCGTTTGCGATCCCTGACGACGGAGGCACCAAGGCGACGATCGTATGCGCGTCTCGCACGGTCACGTCGGCGGAATCGCTCGCGCCGAAGGCCACCACCGCACCGGTCGCGAATCCGTTTCCTTTGATCGTCACCATCAGTCCTCCCTCGGTCGACGCGCAGGGGCTCGATACCGACGACACGGAGATTCCGTCGGTCACCTGGATCGTACGCGGGGCAACGTTCTGATTGGCGATGGTGAGCGAGTACGTGCCGGGGCCGATCGAATCCGGAAGCCGGAGCTTCCCGAACGTTGATGCAATCGTGACCTGCTGCAGGAGTGTGCCGCCGAGGAGGAAGTTGAGACTGCGTTTGAAACCGGCGCCGGTAATCGGGAACTCGGAAGATGTGAAAACGTGCGCCGGTGCACTCGTGATCTGCGGAGTCACGGCGGACAACACGCGGAAGGTTGGCCCCATCGTGATGTGCCCGGCGATGTCGTGAAGCGAAATCGTCACGTTGCCGGGCGGCAGATCCGGAACCGTGACGAAGTGCTGCTCGTTGGTCGAGGTCACGTCAAGCCCGGCGACGCTGTCAAAGAGGAGAGCGTCATCATCGCGGAAGCCGGCGCCGGCGACGAGGACTCGCTCGCCGGGTGCGCCTGAAGTCGGAGTGATCCCGATGATCTGCGGCAGCGTTTCGTTGCCGGTGTAGAGGAAGGCGCCGCTGAGCGTCGAAACCTCGCTGCCGCATCGCATCGAAACGTCGGCACTTCCGGGGGCGTGCGGTGGCGCGGCGACGAGCATGGCTGTCGTCGAATCGTTCTGCATCGTCGTGGCCGCGACGCCGCCGAACGACAGCGAGCAGCGGCCGCGGCGGAGGTTCTCTCCGGTCACCGCGATCAGAGAGCCAGTCGACCCGGTCGTTGGCGAAAGATTGATGATCCGCGGCAGAGCCGGCAGGTAGGTGTAGGCCTTGGGGAGCGTTCCCGTATCGGCGCCGCAGCGCACCGAGACGTCGACCTGCCCTGGATCGTGTGGCGGTGTGTTCGTCGTCAGGGAGCCTGATGCCGAGGCGGATGTATTCAAGCCTGACACCCCGTCGAACATCGCCGTGCAGCGGTTGCTCATCCCCTCGCCGAAGATCGTGACCAGCCGGCCACCTGTGGCAGGACCTGAAGTGGAATCGATACGCCCGATGACGAAGCCGGTAGGAGCCGTGACATCGAATCGGAATCCAGTCGTTGCGCCGCCGTAGGACGGAGGGATCGCCGTCGTAATGACGGTCGAGCCGACTCCGGTTCCGCGCAGAGTGAACGTTCCCACGCCGTTCGTGCCGACCGTGAAGATCGCCGGGATGCTGGCGATCGACGGATTCGTCTGCGAGAGAAACAGGATCACCGGCTCGCTTGGAGGCGGATCGAAATGCAGGGTGGCGGTCGCCGTCTGTCCGAGCGCTGCGCTGAGTGCCGGTTTTTCGAAGGAGTAGAAGGTCGGAGCGTAGACATCGACCTGCAGCGTCGTGACGACGCCACCTCTGGACGCCGGCATCGTCACCGTGATGACCGCGGATCCAATGCTGTTGGCCGTCACGTCGAACGATTTTCCAAGCGAGCCGGCCGCGATATCGATGAATGGCGGAACGGAGGCGACGCTCGGGTTGGAAGACGAGAGCAACACGTGGTCGGTCGCCGGTGTCGGTACGCTCGTCGTCACGTTCACCGTTCCAATGGTCCCGCGCGCGATCTGCTGCGAATCCGGCGTAACGAAATAGTCGTCGTTCAGGATCGTCAGTGTGGCCAGAAGCGTTTCCGCGTTGACGTTCGGCGAGATCAGGTAGCTCCCCTGGACCACGATCGTTTCATCCGGCTCCGAAAGACGGTCTCCGATCACCCGGAATACGGCGTCGCCGGCCGTCTGGCCCGGCGCGAACTGAACGAACGAAAACGCGTCGCCGCTCGGAACGGTCCTTTCGTAGTCGGAGTCGACAGTCGCGTTGCCGCCGACAACAGAGACAAAGACCTCCGCCTGGACTTTGAAGGGGGCCGACAGCTTGACTGCCATGTGCGCCGCGGTGACTCCGACGTCGCCTTCTGCAACAGTGGCACTGGCGATTGTGGCTACGGGTTCCGGATCGTTGTCGATGATGTTGAGTCTCGAGACGCTTGGGGTGGACAGAAACGCGTTCGAGGAGTTCTCCAGGATGATGAACAGCTCGCGGTTGTCGTAGGCGTGATCATCCTCGATCGGAAACGTGATGGTCTTGCTGAGCTCGTGCGCGGCGAAAACCACCCCTCCCTGGAAGGCCGGTGTGAAGTTGGAGATACGGTATTGAAGGCTGCACGTCGCGAACTCGTCGCCAGTCCTGACGATGGTGAAGCTTCCCGTGCCGTCGCCTTCATGAACCGTGTATTTCGACTTATCGAGCGTAATGATGGCGGGGTCGGACGCCAGAAGCGAGGTTCCGAGGAGCAGGAGACAAATGGTCAATAAGAGTGCGCGATTCATGGGCTCTGCCTCTTTGAAGCCTATCCTGGAGGCCAGCCGAAGTTGCGTCCGCCGAGGAGATGGAAGTGGATGTGGAAGACGGTCTGTCCCGCCGCTTCGCCGTGATTAACCACCAGCCGATAACCCTCGGAGTTGAGACGCAGATTCCGTGCGATCTGAGAGGCGCGAACCAGGGTCATGCCGACGATGCCGGCCTCTTCTTCATCGAGATCATCGAGTGTCGAGATGTGCGTGCGTGGAATGACCAGGACGTGCGTCGGCGCCTGCGGGTTGATGTCTTCGAATGCGACGACGACGTCGTCTTCGAACACGATCTTCGCTTTGATCTCGCCGGAGGCGATGCGGCAGAAGAGGCAACGATCATTGGCGGCCATGGCGCGATAGTACGACAACGCGCTCGATGCCCGCGAGGTCGTTGATGACCTGAACGATGTCATAGCCGAGCGCGACCTTACGGACGTCGGCGAGCTGGCCAAATCCGATTTCGAGCATGACGACCGGCGCGCGACGCCCGTCGAGAATGCGCTCGATCACTTCCGTTCCGCGAGGACCCGGCGTCAATGCGCCGCGCGGCTCGTGATCGCGGACTACGTTTTCCAGCTGCTCGTAATCGGCGAACGGGATGTAAGGCGGATTCGAGACGATGAGATCGAACTCGCCGCGGATCGCATCGAGAACATCGGAGGCCGCAAAACGAACGTGCGACTGGTGCGTCCGTGCGTTGTGCGAAGCGACGGCGAGCGCCGCGACCGAGATGTCGATCGAAGTCACGTCGAGATCCTGCCGTTCGCGCTCCAGCGAGATGGCGACACAGCCGCTGCCGGATCCGATATCGAGCACGCGCGCTCCGTGCGGTGCACGGGCGATGGCCGCTTCGACGAGCAGCTCCGTCTCCGGCCGCGGAATCAGGACGCGCTCGTCGACGTAAAACTCGCGGCCGAAGAATTCCGTTTTTCCGCGGATGTATTGCAGCGGCTCGCCGCGCAGGCGGCGGGTCATGAGGCTCTCGAATCCTGCGGGATCGATTCGCTCCTCGCCGTGCGCGAAGAGCCACGCCGGCGAGCGACCGGTGACGTCTGCCAGCAGGACGTCGACATCGCGAGGATTCACGCCGGCCGTCGCCCGGAGCCGCGTACGCAGCGACGCTATCGTTTCGCTGGGCACGCCCTACCCCGCATTTCTCACAGTCCCGGCACTTTGCAAAAGCACAGACAAGAGTGTCTGTGCCACATTGACCCCGCCACAGGCCGAAGACGCGCAAGGAGCAGGACCGATGTGGCACAGACACTCTTGTCTGTGCTGATCAGCCTCGCGATGATTGAGAAGATCAACGTTCGGTCTCCCACAGCTTACTGCGCCTCGCGTACCTGCAGCTCGACCGGCTCGCCGGCCATCTCCACGGTTCCCTTCCGTTCGAGCTTGCCCCAACCCGTGCGCATGCCGGAAGCCGCGGTCTTGATCGACTTGAGGATGACGGCGTACATCAACTGCCGGTAGAGGAAACGCTGCCAGAAAAGCCAGACCAGCGCCTTCGGGTTCTCGTGGTCGAGTTTGTACGCCACCAGCGCGCCGATCAGCTCGACCACGAAGAAGAACGAGTACATGAACGCGATCAGGTAAAGCGATGACAGCGCGTTCGGCAGCGGCTGCCAGTCGCCGTTCAGGCGGCGCATGGCTGCGTGCCCGACACCGATGAGCGCCCAGAGAATCTGCAGGTCGACCAGCGGTGAGAGCACCTGAAACGCAACCTGGAAAAGCCAGAGTGCAGGCAGCATCAGCCGGCCGAACCAGCCGTAGCGACCGATGGCGCGGCGGTGTTTCCAGAGCGACTGCAATGTTCCGAACGCCCACCGGAAACGCTGGCCAAACAGCGCGCGAATGCTGTCCGGCGCCTCGGTGTATCCGATCGCGGTCGATTCGTTTTCGATCCGCCATCCGATTCTGCGGATGCGCCACGTCAGGTCCATGTCCTCGGCCATGGTGTCGCTGGTGTATCCGCCGGCGCCGAGGATGGCTTCGCGCCGCCACGCACCGACCGCGCCCGGCACGACCGTCACGGAGTTGATGATGGCGTACGCGCGGCGGTCGAGATTCTGGCTGGTCACGTATTCGATCGACTGCCAGTGCGTGAGCGGATTCACGCGATTGCCGACTTTCACATTGCCGGCGACGGCACCGACCAGCGGGTTGGCGAAGTGGCGGATGAGTTTCTCGATCGTGTCTTTGGTGAAGACCGTGTCGGCATCGAGAGCGATGATGATCTCGCCAGACGCCTGATCGATGCCGCGATTGAGCGCGGCCGCCTTCCCCGCGTTCTCCTGCCGGATCAAGCGCACCAGCGGATGCTCGCCAAAATGGCGCAGGACCTCGGCGGATGTGCGGTCGGTCGAGCCGTCGTCGACCACGATGACCTCGACCGGCTTGTACTGATTGCGCAGCACCGCCCGGATCGTTCGCGCGATGACGGCGTCTTCGTTGAACGCAGCGATGACCACGCTCACATCCGGGCGATAGTCGGAATCGAAGACGGCGTGGCGCTCGCGCAGCCGCGCGATGATCGCCAGCGTCGTCACGAACACCACGCGCAGCGTGCCGAGGACGATGCCGGTGATGAAGGCGATGCCGAGGAAAAGCTCGAAGAGGTAGATGCCTTCGAAAACGACGCGATCGTTGGCCAGCATCATCGTTTCCCGCGAGCTCACCGGAGGATTGACCTCGTTGCGATGCGAGCCGATGAGCTCTGAGACCGGGACGAACTTGTAGCCGCGCGCGTGCAGCTCGCGGACGAGCATCGGGATCAGGCGAACGGTCTCGCTGCGGTCGCCGCCGCCGTCGTGCAGCAGGATCGTGCTTCCCTGCTCGCCGCCCATCTGCGACATCAGGGTCTTCATCATGTCTTCGGCCGTGCGCCGGTGCGCCGTGCCGTCGGCATTGCGATCGACCGTGTTCCAGTCCTGCGGATCGAGATACTCGAGGACGGTGATGTAGTTCAGTTCCGAGGCGATCATCACCGGCATGACTTCCATGGCGGCGGTCGGCTCGGCGTCGGCGTTGTAGGGAGGACGGAAGAGCAATGTGGAGCGATTGAGGATGCTCTGGAACACGCGCTGCGTGGCGTTCAGCTCGAGGCGTGCCTGGGCTTCGTTGATCGTGCCGATGTTCGGGTGGGTGAAGCTGTGGTTCCCGATCTCGTGTCCCTCGCGCCAGATGCGGCGGACGAGCGACGGATAACGCTCAGCGTTCTCGCCGATGAGGAAGAACGTCGCGGGGACGTGCAGCTCCTTCAGCTCGTCGAGGATCTGCGACGTGTATGGCCGCGAGGGGCCGTCATCGATCGTCAGCGCGATCTCTTTCGCGCGGAAGCCGGTCCGCGAGATGACAAAGGAGCTTGGAAATTTGTGATAGCTCTCGTCGACTGCCAGTCCGGTGACGGGATCGACTTCCAGTGACCGCGAGCCGGGGTTCGGCTTCACGTCGACGTGGGCGATATCGCCTTCGCCGACGAACTCGACATCGAACGGAAACTCGGGTTCAGTCAAGCCGCGGCCGCGCCAATCCGGCGGACGGTTGAGACGTCCTCGCTGGAGAAACGTCCAGACCGAAGGATCGGCCGAGCCGAGAACCCACACCGCGGCGCCGCGCACACCGTAGTTCTGCGCCACGATCCACTGGTTCGCCGCCGTGACGGCGTCGAGCATCCAGACCTCGTGCTGCTTCTGTTCGTCGTCGACGTACCAGAACGTCGGGTTCAGCTCACGGTCATCGAAGTCGATGATGTCTTCCGGCTTCTCGCTCGCCCGATACGTGCTCGCGGCGACAAGCGCACCCTGGTAGGTCATCGGATCGGCCCAGGGACGGCCGTCCATCCAGTCGAGCGCGTAGTTCGCCAGACCGATCACCAGCTTCTCGGGCGGAATCGTCTGCGCCGCGCGCTGCACGACCCCGCGGTACCAGGAGATCGACGAGATCGGGCCGGGATCGCTCGTCTCACTGTGCGCGTTGTAGGCCATCACCACCACGAAGTCGCAGGTGCTGGCGACGGCACGCCAGTCGAGCGCTTTCGCCGCATCGGACGCCTCGAGATCGGCGCTGACGACCAGGTGCGCCGGTCCGAACCAGACCTTCACCCGGCGCAGAAAATCGACATACCGCGGATAGTCCTCGGGACGAAGATCTTCGAAGTCGATATTGATTCCCTGGAAGTGATTCGCTTGCAACCATGCCCGCATCTCGGCGATCAGCCGCTTCTGCTGCAGCGGATTGCCGAGGAAAGCGTGAACCCGTTCCGGATCGAAGGCGCCGTTCCCGTTCGCACTCTGCTGGGCGTTACTGAAGACAGGCACGATGTTCAGGTTGTTTGCGCGCGCCCGCTCCAGCACCTTCAGATTGTTCGGGACCAGCAGCGGATCCCAGTCGTGCTTGTCGAGCGACGCGCCGTCGGCCGCCAGGTGCAGCCAGACCGGCATGATGTGCGTCATGTACTGCGCGTTGGCGTCGAGCGAATGCAGCCCGGTCTCCTGCCACGGCGCATAGAACGCCGCCACGATGTTGCCGGTCTGGATCGGACCCTTGGCCACGCGTGCAACGAGCTGCTTCTTGTCTTTGGCGATGCCGTTGAGAAGCCTCTTCCGCTCGTTCTCGGCGAGGTACTGCTTGAGCTTGCTGTCGTGATGCGGCAGATGCAGCCTCGGGCGCAGAGCGCGCACGATCGGCAAGGTGATTCCCCGGAATCCGGGAAGCAGCGGGGAAGTGAACAGACTGACCAGCCAGATGCTGACGGCGACCACGGAGAACAATCCCAACATCGTTCCGATGCGTTTGATCCACCACCAGCGGCGGTGCGTCGGGTCGAAGAAGACTGCTCGGTCAGACATGGCTGAAGGGACGGACGATCATACAGAACCCGAACCCGTCCGGAGGCATTCTGCGCAACCCCGGCCGCGTTACCCCGTAAGACCTCCCCATGAGTCAGACCGTCATCGAGGTTTCGGGCCTCAAAAAACAATACCGGTCGTCGGTCGGGCGATCGCTCATCACGGCCCTCGACGGCATCGACTTCGCCGTTCGTGAAGGCGAGCTCTTCGGCCTTCTCGGCCCCAACGGCGCCGGCAAAACCACCGCCGTCAAGATCCTGCTCGATCTCACCCGCCCCACCGCCGGCGAGGCGCGCATCAGCGGCCTGCCCGCGGGCAATCCCGAGAGCCGCCGCCGCGTCGGTTACCTGCCGGAAGGGCACAAGATCCCCGGCTACCTCACCGCGCGGCAGGCGCTGGGGATCTTCGGCAAGATGTCGGGCCTCGACGACGTCACCATCAAGCGCCGTTCGCTGGAGCTGCTGGAGAAGTTGCGCATCGCCCAATGGATCGACGTCCGCGTCAAGAAGTACTCGAAGGGGATGACGCAGCGCCTCGGCCTGGCCATCGCCCTGCTGCACTCGCCGCACGTGCTGCTGCTCGACGAACCGACCGACGGCGTCGATCCGGTCGGCCGCCGCGAGATCCGCGACATCCTGCGCGCCGAAGCCGCCGCCAACGGAACGGCGGTTCTGCTCAACTCGCACCTGCTTTCCGAGATCGAGCTGACCTGCGACCGCGTGGCCGTTCTCCGCAGCGGCAAGGTCGCCGCCGCTGGCAGCATCGAAGAGCTGACGCGTCACGCCACGCAGTACAAGCTCGTTCCCGCCGCGCCGGTCGATGACTCGCTCGTGGCCGCCTTCCGCGAAAGCGGCGCGGGCGTCGAGCGGGTGAACGGCCACATGCTGCTGACGGTCGACGACGTCCCGCATCTCAACGCATTGGTCGACAAGCTCCGCGCCAGCGGCGGCCTGCTGGCCGAGCTCTCGCCGGTCCGCTCCACACTCGAAGACGTATTCGTCGATCTCGTTCGCGCCGTCGACCCGGGCGCCCAACCTGCGGTCGAAGGAGGTCCGCGATGAAAGTGCTGATGGCGAATATCGAAGACGTCATGCGCGAAGCCGCGGCGCGCTGGACTCTCGTGGCGTACTTTTTCCTCTCCACGATTTTCATCATCATCTTTGCCTCGGCCATCAATCTCGACATCGTCGACGGCGCTCTGGCCGGCGCGAAGCTGTTCGGCAAGCAGGTCGAGGTCAGCGGCTCGATGTCGATCGAGAAGCTGGTCATGGGCTTCGAGTCGGGCTTCTCCGGCGTGCTCTACGTCCTCTGCACGTTCCTGGCGATCTTCGCCACGGCCCATCTCGTGCCGCGCATGCAGGAGAAAGGAACGATCGATCTCTATCTCTCGCGGCCGGTGTCACGCGTCAAGCTGATCCTCTCCCGCTACGTCGCCGGGCTGATCCTCGCCGGCAGCAACGTTCTCTATCTCATCGGATCGATCTGGGCCATCGTGGCCTGGAAGACGCACGTTCTCCATCCGCGCTTCTTCCTGGCGGGCGGCGTGATCCTTTTTCTGATCGCAACGTTGCTGGCATTCGCCTTCCTGATCGGCGTGGTCACCTCGTCGACGGCGGTTTCGATCATGGCCACCTACGGGGTCTTCTTCTTCGGTGTCATGCTGGCCGGGCACGCGCGGATCGAAGCGGCGCTCTCGAAAGAGTGGCAGGCGATGGGGATCAAAACCCTCTACTGGATCATGCCCAAGACCGCGGAGCTGGCCACGGCCGTAGTGGCGTACGTCGGCGGTCCGCAGATGCACAATGAGTTTCTGAAAATCACACCCGCGCCGTTCATCAGCACGGCGATCTTTGGATTTGTCTGTCTCACTCTCGCTTCCTGGTTGTTCCAACGAAAGGAGTTCTAAATGAAAAGGCAGTTTGCAGCATTGGCAATCCTGGCGCTGGCGCTCGCGCCGGCGGCATTCGCAAAAAACGACGCCATGTCGCTGATCCCGAACGACTCCGTCTCCGTCGGCGTGGTGCGCCTCGCCGACATGCGCAGCAGTCCGCTGTCGGCCGCTCTGTTCGCGCAGACGGCGCACATCACCAACGATGGAGATTCGGCGAAGTTCCTCGCCGATTCCGGCCTGCAGCCGACCAAGGACGTCGACGTCGTGGTCTTCGCCACCTCGCCGCGCACGAACCTCGGCAGCGAAGCTGATTTCCTCATCGCCGCCGACGGCCGTTTCAACGTCGATCGCCTCACCAGCGCCCTGGTTGCGCGCGGTGCGGTGAAGAAGACGTCGGCGCACGGCGCGTACTACGCCATGCCGAACAAGGGCAATGAGCACGGCCATACGGGCGTCGTGGCGTTCCCCGATGCTCACCTCGCGCTGATCGGCAGCGAAGCCGCGGTCATCGAAGCGCTTGCCAGCCGCGCCGCGGGTGGGACGACCTTCGCCACCACCAGCGGCCTCGGACGCGACATGGTGCGCGTCGATCCGCACGCCACGGCGTTCGTTCTCGTTGACGTGCCGCGCGCGCAGCGCATCACCGGCGCGCCGAAGATGGGCAACAGCACGCAGGGACAGGCAATCGGCGCCGCGCTGAAGAACGTCTCCACCGTGGCCATCTGGGCCACCGACAGCGGCGATTCGCTGAAGCTCAACGCCATCGGCCTCTCCACCGACGCCGAGACCCTCGGCCTTGTCGAAGACACCCTCCGCGGCGCACTCTCCGCCATGCGCCTGGCCGTGCAGGACAAGTCGCCCGAGCTGGTTTCACTGCTACGCAAGTTCACCGTCACCCGGACCGACAACTCCGTCTCGATCTCCGGCAGCGTCCCCGCCGAAACGTTCAAGACCTGGGTCGCAAAAACGCAGTCGCACGCGAACTCGTCGAGATAGTTTTTCAACAGGGTCGGCGAGTGTGTTCTCGCCGGTCCTGCTTCTCGGCTCGCACAGACAGGAGTGTCTGTGCCACATCGGTCCTGCTACTTGCTTGAGTTAGGCCTGTCGCGCAGACCAATGTGGCACAGACACTCTTGTCTGTGCTTTTTGTCTATCGCGATGCGCGATGTCTCGACAGCACTTCCGGCCCCACTGAAAACGCCGGTGCCATGGTCACCGTCGTTGTGTTGCCCGTGGCATCGGCCAGCTCGAACTTCAGATCGACATAGCCGTGATCGACGTTGGTCACGCTGGCCAGATCGACGCGATACGAAGTCCCAGCGCTGTTCGCCGTATCCTCGGATCCCTGCGCTGCCGTGAGAGGCCGCCATGCAGTTTCGCCGGTATAGCGATACGAAACGTGCGTGGCATCGCCGCGGAGCGATTGATAGATGCGCGTGCCGGCCGCCGTCATGCCGAAATCGGCGGCGGAGAAGAGAAGCGAGCCGCTGCCGTGCGGCTCGAGGTGCGCCACCAGCAGGCCATTGCCATCGAGCAGGTTCATCGTCGTCAGCGTCGGCGGGAGATAGTCCGCGTGCGAGTTGTCGATGGCCATCGTGACCGTCGTGGTCTTGGGCACGCCGGGGTACAGCTCGCCCTGATTGATCGATTCCAAGCGGTACGGACCCTTCGCCGCCCCATCGAACGATGTCGAATAACTGCCGGCCTGTAGCTGGGTGCCGGTCGAACCGTAGAGCACCGTGTTGGTGTTTGGACGATCCTGCAGCCGGATCTCGCCGAGCGGACCAAGCATGTCGACCGTTACGGTGGCGCGCAGCCGCGTGGTGCTGATCGATCCGGCTGGGATGTAGAACGACGTCGGAAAGCGCGGGCCGAGGCCGAATTGGTAGAGCGGACCGCCGTAGGTCCACTGTAGCGCTCCGAACCCGGTGAGACTCACCAGCCGGTCGTTGATGACGTGCAGCGTCGGCGTCGTGTACTGGATGACGCCGTCGGTGATGGCGCTGAACATCAGGCCATAGCTGTAATTCGGGCTGACGTCCGGCGAGACGAAGACACGCGCATTCGTCGTCGGCGCGTCGACGATGCCGATCGCCGCTGGGAGACCCGAGGATCCGCCGGTCGTCGTCACCACGGCGCTGAGGCGCCGGTCGCCGCGCGATGCTGCGGGTATGCCGAATTGAACTGTGCCGCCGCGGAGCGCCGAACTGCCGGTGTTCAGCAGGACATCGTCGGACACGCCGGTAAGCGGCGGATGTTGAATGACGTAGTACTCGCGCGCCTGCGGATCGAGCAGCGCTTCGTAGAACAGAAACGTCTTCTTATCGCTGACGCCGGAGAAGTGCATCGTGTGCGTTCCCGCCCACGGCAGTGTCAGCGACGAGATCGACGATCCGGGCGGTCCGCTGATGAGAATGCGGCCCGTGCTCGCGTAGCCGTCACTGCCTAGCGTCTGTCCGGTCTCTTTCCGACCGCCCAACGTGACCGTGTGCGAAACGTCGCCGGAGCTCAGCGCAAGCAACGTGTCTTTCGTAACCGCCAAGACTTCACGGGCGATGAAATCGATCGTCGTCACGGCTTCCGTTTTCGGATCGACTTCGGCGCTGTAGATCAGCATGTCCCAGTTGCCCGGCGTCATGAGCGCCTCGGATGTGTGGTCATCCAGAAATGCCGCTTCGAAAATATTCGTGTGCGCCTCGTTGAGCCAGAGCGCATCGGGATAAGCGCGATCGAACGTCACCGACGCGCGCGCCGCTTTGGTGAATCCGAACTGGATGTTGTGGACCTCGAGCGCCGAGGCGGCATTGGTGAGGACGACCTGTCCGCCGCCGGTGAACGAGCTGGCGCCGGCTTTCGTCAGTCCATTGTCGATTCCGAAGATCAGCGAGAGGTCTGCGGATCCCCCTGCGGGAATGGTCAGGCTCGACGCAGAAAGCGAGACGCTCTCGCCCGTGGCAATGTTCGATTTGATGTTGTACGTCACCGCCTGCGTGCCGCGATTGATGAGGTGCAGCGCGCGCGAAGCGCTCCAGTTGTTCTGCTCCAGCGGCGCCAGGCCGAGACTCAGCGAAGGCGGATCGATGATGACGTTGCCCGTGGCTGAGGCATAGACATCGATGCGTCCCGCACCGGCAGCCATGATGTCGTCCTGCAGAAACGTCGCGTTGTTCATCAGCGCCAGCTTGATCTGCGCCGGCGTCCAGTCGTGATGCAACGCCTTGAGAAGGGCCGCCGCGCCGGCCACGTGCGGGCTGGCCATCGACGTCCCGCTCAACGGAACGTATCGATTGCCGGGATAGGACGAGGTGACCGCGAAGCCGGGCGCGATCACATCCGGCTTGATGGTCATGTTCTTCATGTTCGGGCCGCGCGACGAGAAGCTGGCGATATGGTCGATGAGATCGCACGCGCCGACTGTGATCGCGCTTCGGGCCGTGCCTGGGCTGGCGATGCCGTGAAACACGCCGTTGTTTCCCGCGGCGATGGCGAACGTGACGCCCGCCGTCGTGGCGTTGTCGATGGCCACGCAAAGGGGATCGTCCGGATTGCCGCCGCCGCCGAGGCTGAGGTTCGCGACGTCGACGTGATCGCTGGTGTTGCCGTCGCCGTTCGGATCGGCGGCCCGCTCGATTCCCGCGAGAACATCGGAGTTGCTGCCGTTGCCGCTGGCGTTCAGCACTTTGTAGGCGAGCAGCGACACGTCGGGAGCCACGCCGGTGATCTGGTCCGACACCCCGGCCACGATTCCGGCGACGTGCGTGCCGTGGCCGGCGTCATCGAATGGGTCGGCGTCGTCATTCACGAAGTCCCAGCCGCCGATGACCTTGAAGCCGGGCCCGAATCCCTGGCCGAGCGCCGGGTGGGTGTAGTCGATGCCGCTGTCGATGATGGCGACCTTCACTCCCTGCCCGCGCGTGCCGAGCAACGCCCAGACTTTGTCGGCGCGGATGAGAGTGATGTTGGGCAGCGGGTTGTCCGCCAAGGCATGAACGACGCCGTCAGCGACGACGCGCTTCACATACGGAAGCTCCCGAATCTGCGCGGCCACCTCGGCCGGCACATCGAGCGCGACGCCGTTGAAGGCGACGAAGTACTGGCGGCGAATCGGAACCTCGATCGCCGTCTTGCCGCTGCGGTTGGCGTTCAGGATCGCGCCGAGGTCGTTGCGGAAGCGGGCGAAGGCGGCTTGGTAATCGGCGACCGCCGTCTTGCCGGCGCTGTTCGCCGCGATCGCGGCCGGAGGGGCGATGAATTCGACGATGAAGCCGTGGGTCTTCGCGGCGTGAGACGGAAGCGTGGTCTCCGTGCCGTCCGTGTTTTCGACGCGGAACTGCGCCAATGCGCTGATCGCTACAGCGAAGACAACGACGGCAACTGCGAAGTGGCGCATGGGCTCTCGGTTGCTTGCAAACGTTGTGCGATCAGAGGAAACGGCGAAGGTTCTGGAGCCACCACGGCCAATCGTGGCCGAAAACGCCGCCCCAGATTTCGAGATAGTTGCGGATGCCTTTCGAGGAGAGCATCGCCGAAAACTCCCGGTTCTTGTCGACGATGGTGTCGTGCTCACCGGTGGCGATGATCCAGTCGACCCGGGAAAGCTTCCCGGCGTTTTCGCCGTCCATGTTCGGGATGTAGGCGGTGGGGCAGTGGAAGTAGCAGTTGTCGTCCCAGTAGCCGTCGAGCTGCGCGTGGATGTCGTAAATCCCGGAGAAACAGATGGCGCGGCTGACCACGTCCGGATAGCGGGCCGCGAAATTCGCGGCGTGATACGCGCCGAAACTGGCGCCGTAGACGGCCAGATCGCCGCGTTGCGCGCGATCGAAGATGTACGGCGTCAGCTCGTGGCGGAGATAGGCGTCGTACTGCACGTGGCGCGCGGCCCGGACGGCCGGATGGACGTTCCGGTTGTACCAGCTCTCGTTATTGACCGTATCGACGAGCACGAGCTGGATCTCGCCGCCATCGACCTTGTCCGCAAGCGACTCCGGAATGCCGCGGTCGGCGTTCTCGGAGTAACTGCCGGCCGAAGTCGGAAAGAGCATCACCGGCCGGCCGAACTTGCCGTACCAGAGAAACTCCATCGGGCGGCCGAGGGAGTGGCTGTGCCAGGAGACGTGTTCGCGATACATATTTGGTTGCTCTAAAGGCTCAATGTTAAATGTTGAATGTTCAATGTTGAATGTTAAATGAACAGCAAAAAGAGGTTTGGTTTCTCATTCAACATTTAACACTCAACATTCAACATTGAACATTCCCGCTTCTCCGCCGTTTGCGGCCGGGTCGGCGATTCTATACGATCCGCGCCCCGGAGAATCCCAATGAGAAAAAAGCGAATTGCGCTCGTGTTCGGCATGGAAGACACCTTCCCCTGGGCGTTGATCGACGCCATCAACAGCCGCGGCGGCGACCAGGTCGAGGCGATGCCTGCGGAGATTTCGTACCTGAAGGACGACGGCGTCTTCCCCTACGACCTGATCCTCGACCGCATCAGCCACGAGATCCCGTTCTACCGCACGTATCTGAAATGCGCGGCTGCCTCGGGCGTGAAGATCGTCAACAACCCGATCTGGTGGTCGGCCGACGACAAGTTCTTCGACAACCTCGTGGCCAAGTCGGTGAACGTGGCCGTCCCGAAGACCGTGCTCCTGCCGCACAAGGACTATCCGCCCAGCACCGAGGCCAAATCGTTCCGCAACATGAAATGGGTGAACTGGGACGAGGTCTTCGCCTACCTCGGGTTCCCCATCTTCATGAAGCCGGCCTACGGCGGCGGCTGGAAAGATGTGTACAAGTGCGACAACCAGCAGGAGTTTTTCGCCGCATATGACCAGACTCGCGACCTGACCATGATGGCGCAGGAAGCGATCGAGTTCGATCGCTACTACCGCTGCTACGTCATCGGCCGCAACCGCGTCCACATCATGCATTACGACCCCAAGCAGCCGCACCACCTGCGCTATGTGAAGAATCCCCCGCCGATGGAGCCGGAGTTCGAGGCCCGCATCCGCCGCGATGCCATCGCCCTCTGCGAAGCGCTCGGCTACGACATGAACACCGTCGAGTTCGCCGTGCGCGACGGCATCCCCTACGCCATCGATTTCATGAACTGCGCTCCCGACGCCGACCTGGCCTCGGTCGGCCAGGCCAACTTCGAATGGGTCGTGTCCAACATGGCCGAAGCGCTGATCGAGATCGTCACCAGCGGCAGGAAGATGGAGCTGACGGGAACGTGGCCGGAAACGTTGAATACGTCGAAGGATGTGGAGACCGCGATTTAGTGGCCAGTGGTCAGCCGCCAGTGGTCAGGAACGGTGCTTGCTCATGGCGTGGTGGCCTGACCACTAGCCACTGACCACTGACCACTTCACACTGGTAGACTCCCCAAATGCCCGCACAACCTACCTTCACCCTCGGAATCGAGGAGGAGTTTCAGGTCGTCGATCCGGAAACGCGCGAGTTGCGGTCGCACATCTCCGAGATGTTCGCGGAGGGCGAGAAGCGGCTCAAAGACGAAATCAAGCGCGAGATGCACGAGGCGGTCATCGAGGTCGGCACGCCGATCTGTACCGACGTCGAGCATGCGCGGCGTGAGGTGACCCGCCTCCGGCGCGAGATCATCAACCTCTGCCGCGAGAGCGGCCTGCGCATCGCCGCCTCGGGAACCCATCCCATCTCGCATTGGGCCAACGTGCCGATCACGTCGAACGAGCGTTACGACCAGATCGTCTACGACCTGCAGATGGTGGCGCGGGCGAACCTCATCTTCGGGTTGCACGTTCACGTCGCCATCGAAGATCCGGAGACGCGCATCCAGGTCATGAACGCGGCCCGCTACTTTCTGCCGCACGTCTTTGCCCTCTCGGTCAACTCGCCGTTCTGGTGCGGGCACAACACCGGCTGGAAGAGCTACCGCGCCAAAGTCTTCGAGCGCTTCCCGCGCACGGGCATCCCCGACTCGTTCCGCTCGGCCAGCGAGTTCGAGGAGTACGTGCAGTTCCTCATCAAGACGAACTGTATCGACAACGCCAAGAAGATCTGGTGGGACGTCCGCCCGCATCCGTTTTTCCCGACGCTCGAGTACCGCATCTGCGACGTGCCGCTTCGCGTCGACGAGACCATCTGCATCGCCGCGCTCTTCCAGGCCATCACCTACAAACTCTGGACGCTCTACAGCAAGAACATGGGCTGGCGCCTCTATCGCCGCATGTTGCTCAACGAGAACAAAGCCCGCGCCGCGCGGTTCGGAATTCAGGGGAAGCTGATCGATTACGGCCGGCGGGAAGAAGTGCCGTACACCGAGTTGCTGGAAGAGCTGCTCGCCTTCGTCGATGACGTCGTCGACGACCTCGGTTCCCGCGAAGCGGTCTACTACGCGCGCACGATCGTCGCCGGAGGCACCGGCGCCGACCGGCAGTTGAAAGTCTTCGAAGAGACGAACGATCTGAAGAAGGTCGTCGACTACATCATTAGCGAGACGGAGCACGGTGTTATCTGACATCCATCAGTCGTCCGAATTTTTCGAATACGTACGCGTGACCGATTCCGAGCCGCCGCCGGATCCCGACCGCATCGATGTAGCCATCCTCGACATGAACCATTCGTGGCCCAACGTAGGCCACGATTCGCTCGTGCACGCCGTGCTCGAATCAGCCGAGCCGCTGCGTGAGCCGCTCGCCGCCGCGGGCGCCAAAGTGCGCGTGGTCTCGTACGACGTCCGCCGCAAGCTCCGGATCCCGCATTCGCCGAACGGCCGTTTCCAGCTCTACCTTGGCACCGGCGGTCCCGGCCATCTCGATCCGCGCAAGAACGACGGCGTGAGCGAGGAGAGCCAGGGAATCGTCGAGAGTCCCGCCTGGGAAGCGCCGCTGTTCCGCCTCTTCGACGACATTGCCGCACACGATTCCGCCGCACTCCTCGGCGTCTGCCACAGCTTCGGACTGATGTGCCGCTGGTCCGGCGCCGCGCGTGTGGCCTTGCGCACCGAAAAGTCCAGCGGGATGCCGGAGAACGTCCTGACCAACGGCGGCGCGTCGCATCCGTGGTTCGGGCAATTCGCCGCGCAACTGAACGACCGGCGCCACTTCCGCGTCGTCGACAACCGCCTCTTCGATCTCATCTCCGAAGGCTCCGCGAACGTCATCGCCCGCGAGGACGAGAACAGCGAGGGCGTGACCATGATCGAATTCGCGCGCGCTGCTGACGGCATGCCGCGCATTCTCGGCGTCAACCACCATCCCGAGATCATCGATCGCGAGCACATCACTACCGTCCTCGAGGAGAAGCGCGGTCGTGGCGAGGTCTCCGAGGATTGGTATCGCGAGCGGGTGGTCACGATGCGCGATCTCTTCGTCCGTTTCGAGCGCGAAAGCCGCCTGACCTCGGAGTACACACTGCTCGGACCGCTGCGCCATCACCTGGCGCGGCTGGTCGCGGAGCGCTGCGAAGTCCACTCGGCGTAGACATCAGCCATGGACCCGCGCTTCCGACCTCTCTTCAACGCTCAGATCACGCCGGAGCGCTACCAGTGGTACACGCAGGAGCTGTCGAAACGGCTCGACTGCACCTTCGAGTTCCGCCTCGCCGAGACGCCGCTCTTTCTGCCTGACGATTTCAAAGCCCGCATCGTCGACGCCGCGCAGGCAATCGTGACGCAGCTCTCAGAGCCCGCCAACGTCGAATCGATGAAGCGCGCCATTCCGGCGCGATGGGACACGCCGGGGATGGACGCGCTGCCGAGCCTCACCCAGGTCGATTTCGCCGTCGTGCGCGAGAACGGCACGCTCGTTCCGAAACTGATCGAGTTGCAGGGCTTCCCATCGCTGACCTGCCTCCAGGTGATTCAGCGCGACGTCTGGCGCGAGACCATGGCGAAGATGGACGGCCTCGATCGCGAATGGTCATGCTGGTTCTCCGGCCTCGATCGCGAGTCGTTCGTCGATCTGGCCCAGCGCACAATCCGCGGAGATCACGATCCGGCGGAAGTGATCCTGATGGACATTGATCCGCCGAAGCAGAAGACCTACCCCGACTTCGCCGCCACGAAACTGCTGACCGGCGTCGACGCCGTCGATCCGCGCGCGCTCACGAAACGCGGCAAGCAGCTGTTCCTCGGCGGCACGCGCATCCGGCGCATCTACAACCGCGTGGTCTTCGATGAGCTGATCGCGAAGAAGATCGAGATCCCGTTCGACTATCGCGAGGAGCTCGACGTCGAATGGGCGCCGCATCCGAACTGGTACTGGGCCTGGTCGAAGTACTCCCTCCCTTTTCTGAAACATTCCTCGGCGCCGCGCGCGACGTTCGTCTCCGAGCTCGATCGCGTTCCGGACGACTTCACGGAGCGCTATGTCCTCAAGCCGCTCTTCTCCTTCGCTGGCGGTGGCGTGAACGTCGAGCCGACGGCGTCCGACCTCGCCGCGATTCCGGCCGCCGAGCGTCATGCCTGGTGCGTTCAGGAGAAGATCGAATACGAGCCTGCACTGCAGGCCGCGGACGGCGGTGGCGTGAAGATCGAGATCCGCATGATGTTCCTCCGCCCGGACGACGAAGCGAAGCCGGTCCTTGCACAGAATCTCGTCCGCCTCTCGCGCGGCAAGATGCTCGGCGTCGATTTCAACAAGCAGTTCACCTGGGTGGGATCGTCGGTCGGAATCGCGCCCTGAGACTCAGGACTTGATAAGAAATCAATCAGCACAGACAAGAGTGTCTGTGCCACATTGACCCTGCCACAGAGCGGAGACGCGCAAGAAGCAGGACCGGTGTGGCACAGACACTCTTGTCTGTGCAGGTTAGCCTCGGGACATCTCAGTGCGCTAACCGCTGCGGCTCGTTCTCCACGAAGTCGCCAAACTCCTCGGCCGCCATCATCGCCAGCGGTCCTGAGGCGTAGCACTCGGCGCGAATCTGCAGCGTGGCGCCGTCCCACGGAACCGACGGCTCAAACGCACGCAAGGCCGCGATCGTGCGCGGTCCGCAGCCATCGAGCTGCCGCGCCAGCGCCAGCCGCGTCGATCGCCGCGTGAACTCGAACTGTCCCGCCGCGAACGGCCGTTCGAGGGCGTCGTAGAGGATGGCCGCGCTGGCACGATCGAGCCTTCCGAGTGCCGCGGCGAATGGGAACGTGCGGGACATGATCGGAACGTTCGGCCAGGGGTTCGATCGATACGCGATGAACGCGCGGCGAACCAGCTCGGTCGCTCCCGCCAGATTCCCATTTCGCAACAGGACGCGTGCCTCGAGCACGTCGGCGTCGATCGGATCGCGGCTTCGCAGAGCCTGCAGCAACGGCATCGGGTTTTCTGTGCCGCCGATGACCTGCACTTCGGCGAGCATCGCCGTCTCCGTGCTGTTCACCGGTTGCCAGCGTCCGTGCGCAATCCACGAGCTGACCGCTCCGCGGAAGTCTTTGTTGATCCACGCCACCGCGACCTCGTGATGCGCCTTCTCGTCAGCCGTCGGCGCGACAGACGAAATCTTCGCCTCCGACGCGCGCTGCACGAGCACGTTCTGCCAGTCGAGCGCGCCGACGATTCGTTCCGGCCGGTCGGCGCCGAGGGCGGAGGCGAGAGCGATCACTTGATTCATCCCGAAGCGGCTCGGATCGCCAAGCGAACGCGCGAAACCAAACTCGATCGGAGTGCGGTCGTCGGTATTGAGGCTCGCGCCGCGCGCGGCAACGCGGCAAACACGATCGTCGGCCATGAAGTGCGACAGGAATCCCTCGGCTGACTCAACATGCCACGTCGCATGCAGCGCCGTCCGATATGGTTCCGTCGCCACGCGCTGCCGGAGCCGATCGATGTCGAACGTGACCGGTTCGCGCGTCGCCACCAGCAGCAGATCGCCTTCGTGCGTGCGCCACGTCGTCACCTGCGGGAAGACGTCGCCCATCGTGGCGTAGATCGTCCGCACCGTCTCGGCGTCGATGTCGTAGGCCTGCACCCATTGCAGAAACATCCCGCCGCGATTCAGACGCGCGCTCACGGCCTCGTAGAACTCGCGCGTGAAGAGGCTGGCGATGCCGGCGCGATACGGGTTCGACGGCTCGCTGAAGACGATGTCGTAGCGATCGCGCGACGTCAGCAACACCTCGCGGGCGTCGGCGATGCGGATGTTTACTCTCGGATTGCCCAGCACGTCGTGGTTGACCGCGGTGCAGGCCTTGGCCACGTCGAGCACCACCGGCTCGAGCTCGACCACGTTCACGCGCTGCATCGACGGAACTGCCGCCAGCCAACCGGCCGTGCTGCCGGTGCCGAGGCCGACCACGAGGGCGCTGCGCGGATCGGGATGGAGGATCGCGCCAACCAGCCCGCCCATCACCTGCGTCGCCGCATCGTCGACCGCAGCGCCATCGGATTTGCCGTTGACGATGAAGGAGGTGTCGTCATCGTTGATGAGCGCGACGGCGCTTTCCTTCCCGTCGGCCTCCCACACCAGCCGCCCGCGCTGGTAGTTCTCCCATCGCCGGATTGCGTTCGGATTGGCCGCCATCTCCACGCGGCCCGCGCCGATCCCCGAATGGCGCCACGCGGCGGTCGGACCATTCGCGCAGCCGGCCAGCACCACCAGCGCCGCCATCCCAACGGAGCAGATCGCCGCGGTTCGCTGGCCTGCTCGCATCGCGTACAACGCGGCAATGACGCCGGTTGCGACGAGCAGAAATGCCGCAATCTGCCAGCAGCCGGTCGCCGTGAACAGCGGCAGAAAGCCGAAGCCGCCGGCGAGCGAGCCGGCGATGGCGCCGAGCGTATTCCACGCGTAGGCGCGGCCGACATGCGCGCCGACCTCCGCCCGCCCGCGGCCGAGGAGCGCGATCAGCAGGGGGAATTGCACGCCTGCGACGATCGCGGACGGCAGCACCACGATGGCGGTCACGATCGTCCATCCGAGTACGAACCCGCCGAATCCGGCGTGGCCGATGACGCGCAGAAAATTGGCCAGCACTGCCAGCCGGTCGCCGAGCGCGTAGGGCAGCATCATCAGCGCCGCTTCGAGCGTGCAGGTCAGCGCGAACGCCCCGGCCGTCGCCGGACCGCTGCCGCTGAACAGCGAATAGGCCGTGCCGCCGAGAGCGATGCCGAGGAGCGCCATCGCCAGGATCAGGCCGAAGGTGAACGTCGATCCGCCGAGAAGGGGGGAGAGCATCCGATACCAGACCAGCTCCATCAGCAGAAAGGCGAAGCCGGTGACCGCCGCGGCAGTGACTACGAATCGCGCGGGGATGGCCGGCGCTTCTTCCGTCGTCAGGCTAGGCTCCGGCGTTACAACATCGCGAGCCAGCGCGCGTGCCGCCATCGCCACGACCAGGTTGAGCAGAACGGCGAGGAGCAGCGTCTTCCGATTGCCGAACGTTTCCAGCATGAAGAACGTCGACGCCAGCGCGCCGGTCACCGCGCCGAGTGTGTTGAGGCCGTAGAGCAGCGCCAGCTTGCGGCGGCCGGCGTCGTCGCTCGTCTCCACCGCGCGCGCGGCCGCCGGCAGCGTGCCGCCCATCAACAGCGTCGGAATCGCCAGCACCAGCGTGGAGAGGATCAGCCGGACGATCGTCGCCAGCGGCAGTCCCATCGTCACCGATCCGCCCAACGCGATGTAGACCTTCCCGACGATCCACAGCAGCGGCTGGGACGTCGCCGCGGAGAGCGCGATCAGCAGCTCGAGGTTGCCGTAGAACTGCAGCGGATTTGGATGCCTGTCCGCCCGCCGCCCGAGAAGCGCGCTGCCGAGGCCGAGACCGCCCATGAAGATCGCCAGGACCGCGGCGGTGGCCAGCGTCGAAGCGCCGAAGATCAGCCGGAACTGGCGCATCCACGCTGTCTGGTAGACCAGCGCGCAAAAGCCCGAGCCGAGCATGAGCGATGCGACGGCGAATGGAGATCGTTTCATTCGGAGGGCCGAGCTTAGCAGTTCGAAAATCGGATCATCGATTGCAGACCTCGTTCGGCGTGAAGGAGATCGAGATCCCGCCGCGTCCGACGATCAAAAAGCTGCAGGCCGTCGCCGCCGATTGCCAGGCCTGTGACCTCTGGAAGATCGGAACGCAAACCGTCTTCGGAGAAGGAAAGCAGACCGCGACCGTGATGTTTGTCGGCGAGCAACCGGGCGACAAAGAAGATCTCACCGGCAAGCCCTTCGTCGGCCCGGCCGGCGCGCTGCTCGACAAGGCGCTCATCGAGGCAGGCATCGATCGAACGACGGTCTACGTCACGAACGCGGTCAAACACTTCAAGTGGGAGCCGCGCGGCAAGCGGCGCATTCACAAGAAGCCGAACGCGGCCGAGATCACCGCATGCCGACCGTGGCTTCAGGCCGAGATCGACGTGGTCAAACCGTGCGCGATCGTCTGTCTCGGCGCCACCGCTGCGCAGGCGGTGATCGGCCCGAAGTTCCGCGTCTCCGTGCAGCGGGCGCAGTTCGTCGAATCCCCTCTCGCTCCGTTCGTCACCGCCACGGTCCACCCGTCATCGATACTTCGGGCGCCGACGGATGAAGCGCGTCATGAAGAGATGGAGCGCTTCATCGACGACCTGAAAACGATCTGGAAGGCCATTTCGACCCGGAAAATCCACCGATAGTAGAGTTTCTTGACGGCTGAAAAAAACGCAGCGTACACTCGCTGCACCACACGAATGTCCGCCGATCCGACCATTCGTCACTACCTTTCTATCCACCCATTCGAATTATCGAAGGAGTAGCCATGGCCATAGTCCCTTCAGACAAACTCAAAGCAGCGGAAACCGCGCTGACGCAGATCGAGCGCCAGTTCGGCAAAGGCTCGATCATGCGCCTCGGCGCGAAAGAATTCGTGCCCATCAGCGCCATTTCCACCGGCTCGATCGGCGTCGACGCGGCGCTCGGCGTCGGCGGCGTGCCACGCGGCCGGATCATCGAGATCTTCGGCCCGGAATCGTCAGGTAAGACCACCATCTCCCTCCACGTCATCGCCGAGGCCCAGAAAGCCGGCGGTCTGGCGGCGTTCATCGATGCCGAGCACGCGCTCGATGCCGAGTACGCCAAGAAGCTCGGCGTCGCCATCGACAATCTTCTGGTCTCGCAGCCGGACAGCGGCGAGCAGGCCTTGGAGATCGCCGAGGTGCTGGTGCGTTCGGGAGCGATCGACGTGATCGTCATCGACTCGGTGGCCGCGCTCGTGCCCCGCGCCGAGCTCGACGGCGAGATGGGCGATTCTCATATGGGATTACACGCACGCTTAATGTCACAAGCGCTGCGCAAATTAACAGCCATCGTTTCGAAGTCAAAAACATCACTCATTTTCATCAACCAGATCCGTGAAAAAATTGGTGTGATGTTCGGCAACCCCGAGACCACCACCGGCGGCCGGGCCCTGAAGTTCTACTCGTCGATCCGCATCGACATCCGCCGCACCAACCAGATCAAGGAAGGCGAAGAGGTGGTGGGCTCGCGCGTGAAGGTGAAGGTGGTCAAGAACAAGTGCGCCGCCCCCTTCCGCCACGCGGAGTTCGACGTCGGCTACGGCGAGGGCATCTCCAAGACCGGCGAGCTGATCGACATCGGGATCGAGAACAAGATCATCGACAAGTCCGGCTCCTGGTTCTCCTACGGCGACATGCGCCTCGGCCAGGGCCGCGAGAACGCCAAGACGTTCATCAAGGAGAACCCGGACCTCTCCGGCGAGATCGAAGCCAAAGTCCGCCGCGCCCTCGGCATCGGCGGCCCGGAGCTGACGGTGATCGAAGGCGGCGAGCCGGCAGTTGTCGCGCCACCATCGAAGCCGGCGCGGCTGGCAGCGAAATAGGGTGTGGGGCGTGGGGAGTTGGGGGTGGGAGTTCCCACGCCCCACTCCCCACAATCACTCACCCTCATGCGCCTCGATCAAGCAATCGCCGCCCGTTACCCCGACATCTCGCGCCGCAAAGCGCGTGAGTTGATCGCGTCGCGGCGAGTGATGGTCAACGAGCGGGTGGTGTCGATCGCTTCGCGCCACATCAATCCAGATGATCGCGTTACGGTCGTTGACGATGTCCCCGAGATCACCATCATCCGCGAAGGCGATGACTGGATTGCGGTCGACAAGCCGGCGGGTATGCCGACACAGCCTACGCGCGATCGGGAGCAGCGTTCGCTCGAGGAGCTGCTGCGATTACGCCTTCGCGAAATCTGGCTTGTGCATCGGTTGGATACGCCGACGAGCGGGGTCGTGATCTTCGCGAAGACTGCCGAGGCGGCGACAAGGTTGTCGGCGTTGTTCGCGGCTGGTGAGATTCGGAAGACGTATCTGACGGTGCTCGAAGGGAAGTTGAACGAGGAGCGCGTGGTTGAGACGCCGGTCCAGGGGAAGAGCGCGCGGAGCACGTTCCGCCCTCGGAGCAGCGACGGCACCACGACGTTGGCCGAAGTCGACATCGAGACAGGCCGGATGCATCAGATTCGCGTTCATGCGGCGTCGATTGGCCATCCCGTGGCCGGCGACCGGCGCTACGGATCGGGAGCGCGGGCGAAGCGGCTGATGTTGCACGCTTGGAAGCTGGAGCATCCGAGCTTTGGTGTGATCGAGTCGCCGGCGCCTACTTCTTTTTCTTCCGCGCCCAGCCCTCGATGATCCGTTGCGGAGTGCGGCTGAGTGCCAGCGCTTCAGCGGGGACGTCCTTCGTGATGGTCGAGCCGGCGCCGACGTAGGCGCCTTTGCCGACGCGCACCGGCGCGACCAGCTGCGTATCGGATCCGATGAAGGCGCCATCCTCGATCACGGTCTTGTGCTTGTTCACGCCGTCGTAGTTGCAGGTGATCGTCCCCGCTCCGATGTTCACATCCGCGCCTACCTCTGCGTCGCCGATGTAGGAAAGGTGCGATGCTTTCGCGCCTTCGCCGAAGACCGCCTTCTTGGTCTCGACGAAATTACCGACCTTGACGCGACGGCCGAGCTTCGAGCCGGGGCGAAGATGCGCGTACGGACCCACCGCTGCATCGTCTTCGATGACTGCGTCCTCGGCCACCGTGCCGGTTTTCAGATGAACGTCGTCGCCGACGGTGACGTCGACCAGATGAACACCAGGCTCGATCACGCATCGTGAGCCGACTGAGGTCTTCCCTTCAATCGTCACGAACGGATAGACGACGGTGTCGTTCCCGATGGTCACTGTCGAATCGATGACGACCGTTGCTGGATTGCGGAAAGTAACGCCCTCGCTCATCAGCTTCGCGACGACGCGGCGCTGAATCTCGCCTTCGACCGATGCGAGATCGGCGCGCGAGTTCACGCCGAGGGCTTCGATCGGATCGCCGGCGACCACGGCGCCGACGCGCTTGCCGGCGCTGCGCAACGCGCCGAGGAGATCGGTCAGGTAGTACTCGCCCTGGGCGTTGTTCGTTGAAAGATTACGGAGGTTGTCGAAGAGATGTGCGCCGTCGAAAACGTAGATGCCGGCGTTCACCTCGTCGATGAGCAGTTCTTCGTCGCTGGCGTCCTTCGCCTCGACGATCCGGATCACCGCGTCGTCGCGATCACGAACGACGCGGCCGTACATGGCGGGCTCATCGAGCTTCATGGTCAGCAACGTGAGCGCGTTTTGCGATCGATGATGCTCATCGATCAATCGTTTCAGGGTCGAAGGACGCGTGAGCGGAACGTCGCCGGAAAGGATCAGTACGTGTCGCGACCCGTCGATCAGCGACGCGGCCTGCAGAACCGCGTGACCGGTTCCCTTCTGTTCCTCCTGAACGGCGAAGCGGGCACGGTCGTCAACGGCTTTTTGCACCGCGTCGCGCTGGTGGCCGACGACCATGATCGGCGGACGCGGAGAGATCTCCGCGGCGAGATCGAGAACGTAGTCGATGATGGGACGGCCGGCGGCGCGGTGAAGGACCTTGATCGTGGCCGACTTCATGCGCGTCCCCTGGCCGGCGGCGAGAATGATGACGTCTAGCTCTTGGGTCAAATCGGTCATGCCTCCGTCCGCCGCATCCTTTCAAGTGTCCGGCCATAGCGGTCGTAGAGCCGGAAAATCGTGTCGGCAAGCGCGGCTGAATTGTGGCGCACGTAGTTTTCCTCTTCGATGATGTCGCCGAAAAACGGCGTGACGCCGAGCTCGCGGATGGCGTTCACATCGAACTGCACCGGATGCTGCTTCTGCGAGGCGTAGGTGCTCAGAATGGCCTCGGACGGCCGGCCGCCGTTGAGCACCATGACGTCGACGACGAGCCCGGCGTGTTCGATGATCGCGGCCAGATGCTCTTCGGCGGTGTAGCCGTCGCTTTCGCCCGGCTGCGTCATCACGTTGCAGACGTAGACGCGCAACGCCCGCGACTGGCGCAAGGCGTCGGCGATCGGTTTGATCAACAGGTTGGGAATCACAGAGGTGTAGAGCGAGCCAGGCCCGATGAGCACCATGTCGGCCGCTTTGAGCGCGGCGAGTGCGCGATCGGTCGGCTGCGCATCGGCGGGATCGATGCTGAGATGAACGATGCGTGCATGCCGAGGCGGCGTGGAAGTCTTCTCGCCGAGGTACGAGCCGCTGATGGCAACCTCGCCGAGGAGCGTGGAGCCGTCTGCGAGCGTCGCACGAAGACGAACGTCCGCGAGCGTCGACGGATAAATCTCGCCTTTGATGTTGAGGACCTCGGAGGCCGTGAGAATGGCCTGGTCGAAACTGCCGGTGATGTCGGTCAGCGCGGCCAGCAGAAGGTTGCCGAGCGAGTGACCTCCGAGTGACGACTCAGCGTTCTTGAAGCGATACCCGAACACGCGCGAGAAGAGATGCTCCTCCTCGGCAAGAGCGACGATGCAGTTTCGGATGTCCCCCGGCGGCAGCATGCCGAACTCTTTTCGCAATGCGCCGGAGCTGCCGCCTTCGTCGGTCACGGTCACGATCGCACCGAGGCGGGAGATCGACCAGGGACCATCGGCGTCTACGTACCGCTTCAGGCCGCGAAGCAGCGTCGAAAGGCCGGTGCCGCCTCCGATGGCGACGATGTTGAGGCCGTGATGGCGCATCGCGGGCCAGATTGTATGTGGCACAGACACTCTTGTCTGTGCTGGTCAGGCTCACGACCGTGATGTAGCCGGAGCACAGACAAGAGTGTCTGTGCCACACAAGCCTGCTTTGACTTCCTATTTACTCGTGCGCCCGCAGGAACGTTTCCGGCTTGCTGAAGGTCTTGGCCATCCCCAGTCCGCGGCGGACGTTGTGCAGCGAGACCTTGCCGGTGGCGATGGCGGCGCCGAGCTGGACGAACGTCTTCCACTTGCCGCGGTGGCGGTAGCGGACGTCGAGCGCGTGGCGCCAGAGACCTGAGTACTCTTCGTAAAAGTCGTCGAGCGACAGCGTAGTTGGGAGCACGGCGTGGACGATGTCGTACATCTCCCAGTCGTGCGTCGTCACGCGCTCCTTGGCGGAGTCCCAGAGATCGGTGCCGGGGAGCGGCGTGAGGACGGAGAAGCCGCTGTTGTAGGCGCCGGTGTGGTCGATCCAGTCGCGCAGGCGTTTGAAATCGTCGCGTGTCCAGGCCGGATCGACGATGAAATTCGGGGTGAAGCCGACGCCGAGGTCCTGGAGGATCTTGATCGCCTTGACGTTGTTGTCGGCCGTGTTCTTCTTGTTGACCGCCTTCAGGCCTTCGTCGGTGACCGACTCCAGGCCGAGGAAGATGGCAAGCTTGCCGCAGTCCTTCCACATCTCGATCAGGTGCGGGAACTTGCAGATGATGTCGGTGCGCGTCTGCACGGTGAAGAACTTCTTGATGCCTGCGGCCTTGATCTGCTTGGCCATCTGCTCGCCGCGGCGGACGTTCATCCAGAAAATGTCGTCGGTGATGAAGATCGCCTCCGCCTTGATCGCCTGCAGCTCGCGAACGACGCGCTCCGGCGATTTTTCGCGGAAGGTCGACTCGTGGAACTTCCAGACCGAGCAGAAGTTGCACTTGAACGGGCAGCCGCGCGCCGTCTCCATCAGAGCCAGCGGCTTGTGGAAGTTGATGTAGTAGTGATCGGCGTAGTGCTCGATCAGGTGGCGGGCGGGAAGCGGGTAGTCGTCGAGATTCTTGCGCGTCGGCGCGTGGCCGGTGCTGATCCAGCGGCCGTCGCGATGCAGCATCAGGCCGGGAATCGTGGCCAGATCGTGCCCGCGCTGGATGGCATCGACCAGCGGCGGCATTACTTCCTCGCCGTCGCCGATGGCCACGGCATCGATCACATCGTGGTGGAACCAGCTTGGATCGCGCGAGGCGTCGTGGCCGCCGATGACGACGAACACGCCGGGGTTCTCACGCTTGATCCGCTGCGCCAGGCGCACCGTGCGGTTGCGCTCCGTCGTGAAATTGCATTGCAGGCCGACGACGTCCGGCGCGAAGCGCTTGCAGAGATCGAGGCCGTGCTCTTCGCCGTCGATACGGAGATCGAAGACCTTGCACTCGTGCCCTTCGGCCTCGAGGCAGGCAGCGACGCAGATCGGGCCGAGAGGCTCGACGAAGGTGAGCATCTCCAGACCGAGAATGCCGCCGACCGGCGGTTTGACAAACGCGATCTTCATGTTGTGTTACCCGGTAAGAGGAAGCGGGCTGCGCTTATTTCTTCTTCAGTTCCGTGAGCACCAGCTTGGCGACCGCTTTGAGTGTATCGAAAACGCCCGTGCCGTTCATCGCCACCGCCTCGAACGTCGGCTCGCCCTTGAAGTTGAGCTGGCGATACATCTCATCGGCCGGCAACGCCGTCGGCAGGTCGCGCTTGTTGAACTGCAGCACGTAGGGCACGGTCTTCAGCTCGTAGCCCTGCTCTTTCAGGTTCTTGTCGAGATTCACCAGCGACTCGCTGTTCGCCTCCATGCGCGCTTCCTGCGAGTCGGCCACGAAGACCACGCCGTCGACACCTTTCAGAATCAGCTTGCGGGATGCGTCGTAGAACACCTGGCCGGGGACGGTGTAGAGGTGGAAGCGGGTCTTGAAGCCGCGCACCGTGCCGAGGTCGAGCGGGAGGAAGTCGAAGAAAAGGGTGCGGTCCGTCTCCGTGGCCAGCGAGATCAGCTTCCCCTTGGCCTGCGGATTGGTCTTGTCGTAGATCCACTGCAGGTTGGTCGTCTTCCCGCACAGGCCGGGCCCGTAGTAGACGATTTTGCAGTTGATCTCGCGCGCTGCGTAGTTGATGAACGTCATGCGGAACTATTCGCTGAAGAGGCTGTCGATGTCCTCGTCGGTGATCTCGGCAAACGGTGAGTCGAAGCGGTTCGAGAGATTGCCGCGCTCCTCCTCGGATTTACGCAGCAGGACTTCGAACGTTTTCTCCAGCTCCGCCGATGCCTTTTTCACGCGCAGCCGCACCAATCCGAGGGAGGAACGATCGTCGAAGATCACCACCAGGATCACGCGCTGGGCGACGAGGGAAATGTGAATGTTGTCCCGCTCCCCTTCGTGAAAGAGGATCGAGAACTCCTTCTCGCCGATGAGTTTAGCCAGGCCATCGGTTGCGGCGACGTTGCCGGCCGTCAGCGAGGCGAGCGAGGTTGCATCCACGCCGCGCATGTCGCCGTGGACGGCAATCTGCTGGCCGTTTTTGTCGACCAGAAAGACGATTTTTGAATTGGAGTCGACCTGCAGTCGCTGGAGCGTGTCCTTGATCTGCTGGTACTCCTCCTCGTACATCACGAGATCAGGAGTCGCCATCTTGTATTTTCACCAATAGTTTCGCGAGAAGACTGGGACGGATGAATGTAGCACACACGGGT
>Ga0157378_10000433_pt1 | contig 40819 bp, 29 predicted proteins | sample M65metaG_FD_115309 | JGI IMG/M metagenome (GOLD analysis project Ga0157378, IMG submission 115309) | Miscanthus rhizosphere microbial communities from Kellogg Biological Station, Michigan, USA - M6-5 metaG | ecosystem: Host-associated > Plants > Roots > Rhizosphere > Soil | place: USA: Michigan... | reverse complement strand
GCCTCATCCTGGAGCTTGAGCTGCGCCGCCAGATCGGCGGATGCGGCCACTTTGGGCGGCGGCGCGGACGCTCCTTCCGGCTGTCCCTCAAGCCAGGGCCCGACCCCGTTATAGGTCAGTTGGAATCGGTTCTTCACGAGTGCGCGATAGACACCGGTGGACGAGATCGATCCGTCGGCCGCCACGATCATTTCGACCACCACCGCCAGCCGGTCCACGGCCTCGTTCAGCGAAGTAAGGTCGGTTGAGAGTTCCATCGGCAGCATGGGAAAGGTCGTAACGCCGGTATACACCGAGGTCGTCTCGGAGGCCGCATGCCGGTCGATGGGAGAATCAATGGTCACCGCCGAATCCACATCGGCAATCGCGATCAGAAGCCGGATTCCGCCGCTTACGCGCTCGGCTACTTCGATCTGATCCAGATCGCGCGAAGTGTCGTTATCGATCGACGACCACAAGAGCGTTCGAAGATCCTTAACGCCGGCGTCCATCGCCGGGGTCTGGCGCGACTGGAGACCTTTCACTTGTTGATCGGTCGCCGGAGTAAAATCCGGCTGAAAACCTTCCGCGAGCATTTCCTGGTGTGCGGCGGCGCGAAGATCGAAGACAGGTTGTGACATGAATTCAAAATCCTAGCACGCCGGATTTCCCAGCAACAAAACGAACCCAAGAAGCGATGGCTCCGATTCAAGGATCAACATCTGGTGGAGCGGATGAGCACGGACGACGGGTCTATATTGCAGAACGGACTGGGGAAAGAATTACTGGGAGGTTGAGATGCTGGGGCGGCGCAGGGTTCAAGGAGCTCACTGCGCCGCCTTGCGGAAGTCGAACGAATTAGAATGTCAGCTTTGCGGAAACCTCCACGGTGCGGGGGTTGCTGCTGAAATTCTGGTCCCACCGGGCGAACGCGGGATTACCCGGAATGAACGGGTTCGCCGAAAATCCGGTGAAGGTATTCTTCGCCCGAACGTTGTTGATGCGACCCAGTGTGTACTGGGGATGGTTCACCGCGTTATACATGTCGGCACGGAGATTCAGTTTGACACGCTCGCGGAACGTGAAGCTCTTGACAATATTGAAGTCGATATTGTCAATGCGGGGCGTGGCCAGGATGTTGCGGCCGGACGTGGCGAAGGCGCCAATTTGCGCCCGGATAAACTGCGCGTTGGGATTGTTGGCCAGGTAGGCGACAGTTGCCCCGGAGCTGTTCTTAAGAGCCGTCACGTCGCTGGAGGTGCCGGGAACACCGGCGGTATTAAGGATCACACGATCCGCAGCGGAGTCGCCGTTCTGGTTGGTATCCACACCGCTTTGTGGCGTGGCCCATTCACCCGACTCGACGGTATACATCCCGGAAACCTGCCAGTTGCCTATCGTGTTCCGGATGAACGCGTTCTGGTGGTGCGAATACCATGGCGTTTCGTACAAGGTCGTAAAGGTGAAACGATGGCGCCGGTCCAGAGCGGAGGTGGCCTTCTCCGCGCTGATGTTGTTGAAATCCTGCCCACGGCGTGGGGTGGCGATGATGGAGGCGACTTCAGCGGTGCTGTCGTCGATATTGCGGCTCCAGGTATACGCCAAATCGAACAGGAAGTTCTTTGCATAGCGCTTCTTTAAATCCATAGCCAAGCCGTGATACTTGGAATTTCCGCGCGGCGTGTACGCGGTGATCGCATTGATGAAGCCGTAGGGCCCCATTGGATCCCAGGCCGCGTTGCACGTGGTGGCGTTGCAGACCTTGGCCGCCGCCAGCGCCGCAGTGGTTAACGTCAAGCTATCGAGCGTGGCCTGCGACGGCGCCTGCAGGTACGTGGGCAGATTGCTGGTCGGGCTGACCAGCGAATTACGGTTGATCTGGTTCTGGAAGAGCAGGTGGACGCCCTTGGTGCCGACGTAGCGGATCTCGGCAGTGTAATCCTTGCCGAACTCATGCTGGATGCCCACATTCCAGGTGAGGGCATAACCCAGTTGTTGATTGGCAGGCAGGAAGGAACTGGTAGCCTGGCGCGCTCCTAAAGGTGTGAGAGAAGCGGGAACGGCGTCTTGCCGGATTCCGCCATTGGCCAGGAAACCGGTTCCCTGGTTTCCGGTCACGTCGACGGTGGAGGTCGCCTGGGGCGGCCGGGCGTTGGTGCCGACGTTGTCGAAAATCTGGTCGTAGGCCATGCCGAAGCCAGCCCGGATGGAGGTGGTCGCTTTGTTGCCGGGCGAGTAGGCCAACCCGATGCGAGGAGCAAAGTTCTTCTTTTGCGCTTCCGGAGCTCGGAATACCAGCACGCCAGGCACGTCGGCGATACTGTTGAGCGCGAACTCCTTCATGGACTGGGCCACTCCGTTGTACTCATAGCGGAGGCCCAGACTCACGGTGAGGTGCCGGTCAAACCGCCACTTGTCATTCACGAACGCAAAGTACGCGTTATTGTCTCCCGAGTACGGTTTTCCTCCGACATTGCGCTGGGCGATGACGTTGGGGAAGGTGTCGTTAAGGTACCCCTGCAGGGTGGTCCACTCGTAGTCGCCGCGGACACGCTGGATGAAGGTGGACGCCGCGTCCAGCCTGCGGAGGTCAACACCGAACTTCAACTCGTGGGGCCCCTTCTGCCAGCTCACGTTGTCGACGATCTGGTAAGTGGTCTGCTTGGTTCCCTGCGGGGCGTTCGGATTGGACCCAATGTTCAGGTTGAGATCGTCCCGGATGAAAATGTTGGGGAAAGCGTCCAAGCCGGGGAACTTGTCGTCGGTTACGTGAATATCGTCGTTATAGCGGTTAAACGCGAAACGAGCCTCGTTGAACAGCGTCGGGGTGAAGTTATGGACCTCCGAAACAGTCCCGAGCTTTTCTGTGGTTGGCCGCGTGGTGAAGAAGATCGGAAGAGTCGCGTTGGTATCAATCCCGGCAATCCTGGTGCTGATATAACGGCCGTGAACTTGGTTCTTATCCGAAATGTTGAAGTCCGAGGAAATCAGCCAGTCATATTGATTCGAAAAGCTGGGAGCGACCACGGGGTAGACGCCATACGGTATGGCCACGCCGTTCACCGTTGTCGTCTTCGTGGCCACCGCCGACGGAGGAGCGTACTTTTCGAGGATTCCCAAGTTCGTCTTGGAAATACCGCTCATGGAGTCCAGCAAGGAGTAGCCGGCCTGCGTGGGTGCAAAGAACGGTTGTCCCGGGGTGCTGGCCTGGCCAGTCGGGTTGTAGTCGTAATTGCCGAAGACGAACCATTTGTTCTTCTTGATGGGGCCGCCGGCCGACGCACCCAGGCGATTCTGATCGTAGCGGGGGGGCGAGAGAACGCCGATTCTCGCGGCCGACTGATCGTTGGCGTTCAAATTGCGATTTTGCAGGTAATCATACATGGATCCGTGGAGCTCGTTGCTGCCGCTGCGCACGATCACATTGAACTGGCCGCCCGAAGAGTGCCCGAACTCGGCGCTGAATTGGTTCTGCAGCACGGTCAGCTCGGCCACAGCATCACTGGGCGGATTGATCACCGGTCCGGTCACGTCCTTGCGGTTGTTGTCGATGCCCTCGACCGTGAAATTGTTATTGCGGGGACGCTGGCCGCCGATAGAAGGTCCGTAGCCCACGCCCACGCCGCCCGAACTGGCAACGCCCGCCCCGGCCAACGACAGATTGTAGATGCCGCCGTCCGAATTGTTGGCCGAAGGCAGCTCCATAAATTTCTGCTCGTAGGTACCTACGATACTGGCGGTGGTTGTATCGATCAGCGCGGCCGCGTCCACCACCTCGATCTGGGTGGAAACAACGCCTACGTTCAAGCTTATGTTGGCGGTGGTGGTCTTACTCAGGGCGACCCGTACGTCCCGCAAAGAACTGGTGGTGAATCCGGCTTTGGTTACGGTAATGGTGTACGACCCCACCGAAAGGGTGCCAAAGCGGTATCCGCCGTCGCTGTCCGTCGTGGTTGTTTTCTTGACGCCCGTATCGACGTTCGTCAATTCCACGTTCGCGCTGGGCACCACCGCCCCAGCGGGGTCCAATACCGTGCCTGCGATATTGCCATCCGCGACTTGTCCCCAACCAAGAGCTGCAAACATCACAGCAAACAGTATGCTGACTACCGTAGTTTTCATATGCCCTTCCAAAGAATATTCAGCCGGAATCGGCGCCAGCTTGGCTGGCCACCAAAGGTATCGCCGGGTTCTGAGTTTTAGCCGCGTACTTGGCGTGTGGATCTGACGCATTTCGCGTGGGTAAACTACTCCCCATGCCCTGCGTGCGCCTCAGCACGTTAGATGTCGGAGCGAACAACACTGTTCTTAAGGGTGCCCCCCGGGCCTTCCCACTACCGATTGGCAATGATAATACTACAATTCGGTTGCGGGTGGAAGCTTTTATTCGCGCAGGGCAGGTTTTGAGGATCGAAGCGAAGCGGCACACCGGCTTTTGGCCTGGGGTTCGTCCTCACCCTGGAGTAATCTTGTCGATCTTAGGAGGCGACCGATGAAATCGGCGGTGGTGATCGGCGTGCTGAGTGTCTCCATGGCCGTTGGGTTCGGCCAGGGTATTCCTGAGTCCCCGGTGCAGTACCGCCTGGACCGAGCGTGACCGAGGCGCTGGCCCAATGGCGGATCATGCCGCCGTTCCTGAATGGACAGGCCGCGGCTGCGCGCCTGATGATCGAGGTAAGCTTCGCACTACCGGACCACGTGGATGTCAAAATTCTTGAAACGACTCCACCGTTCCTCACGCCCCGCGCCACCCGCTAGAACACGATTAATTTTCGTGGACCGAGTATTGCGCCTGGGGATCTTTCAGGACGATCTCCAGTACGCGCTCGTCTTCATCCACGTCAAAGGTATCGCCGAAGGTCTGGTAGTTCTTGGCGATAATCTGGATCAGGATCTTGCCCTTGGGAATGCCTGGAATTTTAGCCATGCCTTCCTGAGAACTCTTCAGTTCCCAGGACAGCCGGGTTTTCTTCAAGCCCAGAGCTTTGAGGGATCGCCCGCTCACGAACTTGACGATTACCGACGCCCGGTCCACCGGCTTGCCGCGCGCGTTGGTTACGTGGATCTGCAACCGGGTGAGATCGTCCGCCATGGCCGTAGAGACCGGCAGAACCAGAGCTAGCAGAAGAAGCAATTTCCGCATGCAGAGATTATCTCATGCGGCCTGAGGCAGGCGATGATGTTTTACCAGACTACGCTTTGACGGGGATGCGGCCGCGACGTCCGCCGCCAGAATCCCGCCCAATGAGATCCAGCGCAACCAGCACGACCAAAACAATAAAGATGACGTCTTGCAGATCCATAGTAAGAAATTACAGTATCGCCCATTCCCTGGCAACCCAACAAGTTCCATGGGACCTAGTACTTAATTGAATTTCTACCGAGATCCCAGGCCGGCGGGAGCGCGTCCCAGCGTCTGGATCACGTTTTCGATCAGCCGCAGACCGCAATCGCCTTCCAGGGTGAGAATCGATTCCGGATGAAACTGCACGGCTTCCATCGGCAATTCGCGGTGACGGACACCCATGATGATGCCGTCCTCGGTCTCCGCAGTCACTTCGAGACAACTGGGCAGGCGGTCGCGGACGGCGAATAGCGAATGGTACCGGCCCACTCGAAATGTCGGGGGCAGACCCTCAAAGATACCGACACCGCGGTGCGTAATCATCGACGGCTTGCCGTGCATGGGGTAATCCAGCACGCCTAGCTCGCCGCCGAACGCCTCGACCATTCCCTGCAGACCCAGACATACGCCGAACACAGGTATGCCTAGCCTGGCCGCGTGTCGAATCAACGCGGGCACGCCGAAATCTTCGGGCCGGCCAGGGCCGGGAGAGACCAGGATCAGCGATGGCGCAAGAGTCTGGATCATCTCCAGCGGGAAGCCGGCGCGATAGGTGATGACTTCAGCTCCGGTCTGGCGGGCGTAGTTCGCCAGAGTATGGATGAAGCAGTCCTCGTTATCCACCAGCAGCATGCGCACGCCGGAGCTTGGTTCCTTCCTGGGCGTATACTCAGGCGCCTTACCGAATTGCGGATCCAGCACGCGGAAGAAGCCGGTGGCTTTCAGATGGCATTCGCGATCTTCCTGCTCCGGGACGGAATCGTAGAGCAGCGTAGCGCCGGCACCGTAGGCCGCCACGCCATCGCGCAGATGAACCGTGCGAATGGTGATGCCCGTATTGATACCTCCATCGAGCGAGATCATGCCGACGGCGCCGCCGTACCAGCCGCGAGCGTCTTTTTCCAGATCCTCAATGGCCTGCGCCGCCCACTTCTTGGGCGCGCCGATCAGCGTGACGGCCCACATGTGGGTCAGAAACGCATCCAGCGAATCGAAGCCATCCGCCAGGATGCCTTCCACGTGATCGACGGTGTGAAACAATCCCGCATAGCTTTCAATCAAGCGGCGCGCGATCACTTTCACGCTGCCGGGCTTGCACACGCGGGATTTATCGTTACGGTCCACATCCGTGCACATGGTGAGCTCGGATTCCTCTTTGGCGGAGGACAGCAGCTCGCGGATATTATCGGCGTCGCGCAGCGGATCTCCGGTGCGGCGGGCGGTGCCGGCGATGGGACACGTCTCGACGCGTCCGCCATCCTCGCGCTGCTCCACGCGCACGAACATCTCAGGCGAAGCGCCGATCAACTGTTCGTCGCCGAACTGCAGCAGGAACTCGTAGGGGCTGGGGCTGGCCTTCTGAATGCGCTCGAACAACTCGGATGCGCGGCCGGTGTAGGGCGTGCGAAACGTCTGGCGAAGCACCACTTCGTAGTAATCGCCGCGGGACATGCCTTCGCGAACGGTTTCGACTTTCGCGGCGTACTCGGCAGGCGTATGATCGCTGACGATGGGACCCGAGGCAGGATTTCTCTTGCGGCTCTTGACCCGCTGCGCGGAGCGTGGAAGACCATGCGTGCGTTCTTCACCGCGCGAGAAATCGAAGCGGTAGCGCTCGATCTGCTCCTTCTTGCGATCCATGAAATAGATGTCGTCGCACAGGAATAAGCGCAAGTCCTGGACGCCTTCGCGCGGGTGCCTGGTGCGGATCGGATCGAAGCGAAACAAGAGATCGTATCCGAAGGCGCCGACCAACGCCAAGCGACTGGCCAGGGGTCCCTTGAATTCGGCCAGCAGCGCGCGCAGCACCGAGAAAGCCGACGGCTGCTTGCTGCGTTCTTCTTCCGGGAACAGATCGGGAAGGAGCTTGAGCTTGCCGTGCAGAATCCCGTTCCGCATCTCAAACGATTCCCAATGCGGATGCGGTCGCAAAACCGGCTCAAGCAAACGGTTTATGACCTCGCCCCGCGCATTCAACGGATTGAGAGTGATATCGCGATCGGCCGCGACAATCTCAATGGGAGGCGCGATGGCGGCGATATCCCAGCGCGCGTACCGCTCCGGGTATTCGTAACCGGAGGAAAGATAAATGCCTCGCTGGGTATCGAGCTTTTGCAGCAGCCCGCGCAGGCCTTTTTCAAACGCAATCTTGGAAAAGGTGCGTTCGACGACAATGCCGCTAGGTGTGGAATAGCTGTCGGGGCGCATAGATCACCGCTGGGAAGTGCCTTCAGCATATCATGCAGGCCGCGACGCTGGTACACTGATCACTTCCCCAGTGATTGCGCAACAGCCCATTCCCATTTCGCGATTCCGGCATTTAGAACTCCTGTTTCTGCTCGGCATGCTGCAGGCTTTCGCGCCGGTTTCGATCGACATGTACCTTCCGGCTATGCCTCAGATGGAACAGGTCTTCCACACTTCCGCCGCCGCCGTGCAGTACACCATGGTGACGTTCCTGGTGGGCTTCGCACTAGGCCAGAGTTTGTACGGACCCATCACCGATCGTTTTGGACGTAAACCACCGCTGTATGCCAGCCTGACTCTTTTCATCATCTCCTCGGCAGCGTGCGCCTTGGCACCGTCGATCCGGGTGATGTCTTTCTTCCGCTTGCTGCAAGCCATCGGCGCGTGCGGAGGAGGCGTGATCTCGCGCGCCATCGTACGCGATTTATTCCCGCCCTCGGAACTGCGCCGCATCTTTTCGATGCTGATCCTGGTTGTTGGCGTTTCGCCGATTATCGCGCCGATGGTGGGCAGCTATCTGCTGCTATGGTTCGGGTGGAAAGCCGCATTCGTCACCCAGACGTTGATCGGCATCGTCTGCCTGGCCGGAATGCACTTCCGGCTGTCCGAGTCGCTACCCCAGAGCGCGCGCATCCCCTTGCGAGTGGACACGATCATAGCGGGTTACACACGGCTGATCAAAGACAGAACATTCCTGGGTGCGTCCGTAGTTTGCGGATTCGGCTCCGCGGGAATGTTCGCTTATATCACCAGCGCTCCCTTCGTATTCATCAGTCTCTATAAGGTCCCCACGCAACAATTCGGCTGGCTATTCGGAGCTGTTGCGGCGGGCATGGTCACCGCCTCGCAGATCAACGGCCGGATGTCGCGCAAGGTACCGCTATGGCGAGTGCTGAGGAATGCGAACCTGGTCCAGTTGGCGGCGGGCCTGCTGCTTCTGGCCGCGGTGCTCTCGGGCGTAGGCGGGATGGCCTCGGTATTCGCGTGTATTTTTGTTTACGTGGCCATGCAGGGATTCGTGTTCCCGAACGGCTCGGCCATCGCCATGATGCGGCATGGAGAGATTGCGGGAACTGCATCCGCGCTTCTGGGCACCAACCAGTTCCTGCTGGCCGCCATCGCGGCAATCCTGCTGGGCGTGATCGAGAATCCGGCGATTCCGATGGCGATCATCATCGCAGTCTGCGCGGTTGCGTCCACGGTGCTGAATTACCTGACGCTGGGTGAGCGGCTGGAAGTGGCTCCTCAGGGCCTTTGAGCGTCACCCCCGCCAGTAAGCGGGCAGATCGGGTTTGGTGGCGCGCACGATTTCGAGGATGGCCCTGGCGGTGGCGGAAGGATCCGCGGACAGGCGCTCATACAGACGGCGATACACGCGGTCGCGGGCGGCCGCCGGCATACCGTCAAACGCGGCGCTATAGATCATGTAGGACAGCGGATAGCGAAACAGCCGCGTCTTCAGGTCGAAATCCCGCAGAGAGCGTCCCTGCGAATCGCGCGGCCCGCGCCGGGCGAAGGTCTCGGTAAACGTCGAAACGCCTTTTACGGGGGCCTTCAGCGGCTCCTCATCGGTGAAGAGCATGTAGTCGAGCATCTCTTCGATTTCGTGGTTAACCTGGTCCTGGGCGATCCCCCGACGCGAATCCCAGCCGACGCGGATCATCAGATTGGTCATGCGAGTCTGATGTTCCAGCGTCATCAGCGCCACGATGTCGCTGGTGGGCGCAAGGTACCTGGACGTATCGAACATTTCCGCCACGCTGGTGAGGTTTTGTGTCGGCAGCGCGGATGGGCCGCCGGAGCGCACCGGATCCACCAGGTTGGTATTGTTCCCCAAATGCGTCTGCGAACCGCTGGTGCCGGTGACGTACCAGCCTCCCCAGCGGCCGCTCAGAGGCGTGCGGTGATCCGTCATGAACGAATTGCCGTGTTCCGAGCGGGTTTGCGAAACGGGGTGAACCGAACTGACCAGAAATCCCGGAACGCCCAGTGTAACCGCACCCTGATGACAGCGCAGGCAGCCCTGGCTCTCGGCGAAAGCGGGCTGGGCGGCCCGCACCAGAACATAAAACTGCACGCCCTGGCGTGGATCCAGTGAAGCGATTTCCAGAACGTCGCTGTCGCGCACGAAACCCACGGTGACCTCATCATTGAAGTAAATGGCGCGGGGCGTGCGCGGTCCGATCCTGTCGGTCTGGGTGCTGGTCTTGGAAAATACCAGCGCCTGGGAATCCGTATTGATGTTCAGCAGCTTGAGCACGGACGGCAGATAACCCAACCCGTTGGGAGCCGTGTCCAGCTTCACCTCGCCGCGCTCCAGACGCTGCTGCAATCCGGCGACGGGATCATTCAAGGGCCGCCGTTCGTACTGAATGGCGGGATCGTCGAGCGGGATATAAAACGTATCCTCAAGCTGCTGCGCGAGGCCCCAGCCCACCGCGGCCACCAGCCCCACGGCCAGCGCGATAGCGATGCGGCGAGTCATGACTCCAATATAATCCGTTCTGAAAAAGGCGAAACGCCGGCCGCTATTCCGGCGTCTGTTGACAGTATGAAACGCTTCAGTTTACTCGCAACCTTAACTTTCAGCACCATGGTTCTCAGCGCACAAGCCAGCTTCATTGCTTCGCAGGCTCACAACTCCAGCGTGGTAGGAATCGCCAGCGGGCAAACCGCGCGGCTCAACATTCTGTACCCCTCGGTCCCGGCGCCTTTGTTACAAATCCAATGCCAGATCACAGCGTCGATTGTGGACGACCAGGGAGGCATATTGAAAAGCCAGGATTTCCTGCTGGCGGGCGGGAAGAGCGTTTCCATCAGCCTGAATGCGGACACGGAACTGACGGGATCGCACAATGCGCAGATCCACGCGGTGACTCTGACTCCGGGGGGACCCGCGGACGGGTTCTGCTTCGTAATCCCGTCGCTGGACATTGTCGATAACGCGACCGGCAAAACGGTGGCGCACCTGGAAACGGTGGTCACGTATCCGCGAGCGTTCGCCGCGCTTTCAGGACTTCGGCAGAGGTAAGCTAAACGGCCCAGCCGCCGTCGATGATGTGGCACTGCCCGGTGGTGTAACTTGCGGTGGCCAAGTACACCGCGAGATCGGCGATCTCCTCCGGGGTCCCCAGACGGCCGATGGGCTGGCGTGCGATGAACGCCGCACGGGCTTTTTCGTAATCGCCCAGCGCGCGCAAGCGGTCTTCGAGCGACGGCGATTGCACCGTGCCCGGACAGATCGCGTTGCAGCGAATGCCTTTTCCGACGTAATCGGCCGCCACAGATTTCGTGAGGCCGATCACGGCGGCTTTCGTGGTTGCGTAGGCGAAGCGCGACGGCACGCCCTTGATGCTGCTGGCAACCGACGACATATTAATGATGCAGCCGCTGGATTTTGCCAGCATTCCCGGCAGAAAGGCGGCGATAGTCCGGAACATGGATTTCACGTTCAGGTCGAATGCGAAGTCCCACTGCTCTTCGGTGCAATCGAGGACAGTTCCGTTGTGCACAAATCCGGCACAATTGAACAGCACGTCAATCGGTCCGGTCTCTGCGGCGAGCTGCCTAACCGAGGCGGTATCGCGCACATCCAGCTCGCGCGTCGTGAACGTCCCCTGTAATTCGGCTAGTTTCGACACGTTGATATCGGTAGCCCAGACTTTCGCTCCGGCACGAGAGAACGCCTCTGCCGTCGCGCGTCCGATTCCCTGTGCGGCAGCCGTCACAACGACTTGTTGTCCCTTTAATTCCGTCAATGCGAAATCTCCTCCAGCGCCAGGTGGCGCGTCCTCGGGCCAAAGGCGCCGATGGTGACGATCATGATGGCCATGGCCCCGGCGATGAACAGGGCCACGGCCGGCGTGCCGCCTTCTTTCAGGAAGAATCCAATCAGCAGGCCGGCGAATGCGGCACTGACGCGGCTCCAGCTATATACAAACCCGACGGCGCGGGCGCGGATCCGGGTGGGAAACAGCTCGCCTTGGTAGTTGTGGAAACAAGACGACATCCAGTTGTTTGCAAGCGTCACCATCACGCCGAAAACAATCACCATCGCGCCGTTTTGCTGGATGGCGAATAGATAGATGAACGTTCCGATGCACAAACCCGCGCTGCAAATCTGCCACTTGCGCTCCATTCTTTCCGCCACCAGCATTCCGAGTAGCGGACCAATTGGATTCGCGATGGCGATGATGAACGAATATTGCAGGCTGGTGGTGATGTTGATGCCCTTGGCGATCAGCAGCGTGGGAACCCACGAGCCGAATCCGTAGAATCCGATGGTCTGCATCAGATTGAAGATCGACAGCACCAGCGTGCGTTTTCCGTACGGCGGCCGGAAGATTTCGCGGAACGTGCTGGCGCCGGCGCCCACGGGAATCGGCGGCCCGGGCGGCGGCAGCGGAGCACCCGTGTCGCGCGCTACCCGCGTTTCGATGTCGGCCATGACGCGCTCGGCCTCCTGCTCGCGGCCGTGCAAAGCGAGCCACCGGGGGCTTTCCGGCAATCCGCGACGAAGCCACCATGCAACCAATGCTCCCACGGCGCCGATCAGGGCCACCCAGCGCCATCCGTCCAACCCGAACGGTTTTTTGGGAACCAGCAGCCACCCCAGCAAGGCGACCACCGGTACGATGGAGAACGCGATGAACTGATATAGCGCGAACGCTTTCCCGCGCCCTTTAGGAGGCACGAATTCCGGCAGGTACGTATCGATGGTCACCTGTTCCAGCCCCACTCCGAGGCTGGCGATAAAGCGCCATGTATCGACACCCGCGGCAGTATTCTGGAATGCCATGATCGCCGTGCAGATGGAATACCAGACCAGCGACGAGATGAAGATCGCGCGCCTTCCAAAGCGATCGGCGACGAATCCGAATCCCATGCATCCGAGGAACATCCCGGCGAAGGTGCAGAACACAAAGAAGCCGATGCCATTGATCGAAAACAGGTTCGCGCCGCTGCTGGTGAACATCCGGCTGGCGACCAGGCCCGGCGCGATGTAGGTACTGAGGAAGATATCGTAGAATTCCAGCGCGCCCCCGAGCGAAATCAGGAAAATCATCCGCCACAACGTGCGCGAGAGCGGCAGCCGATCGAGCCGCGCGGCGATGCGGCTGGCATATGCTGGCGCGGGGGACATCAGTTCAGTGTATGTTGGGGCGAATCGCGCTACTCGGCCGGAACCGATACGGTGGCTTGGTCGTAATTACACTCGCCCATGCCACCCTCGGCGAAGATGGGGCGCTCGGCGATCCACTGGAAGGACTCTTCGAAAACCTCGCGCGTGTACGGTTCGAAGACGATACGCTCGCCGGGTCCCCAGCGGCGCGTGTCCATCTGATCGTGAAAGCGCGCGGGGAATTCCTTCTTGTAATAGTGGGTGTACAAATCGGGGCGCAGATCGATATCGCGCTGGGCTCGCCGCAGCGCGCGGAAGAACTTCCGCACGTCGTCGGCGGCAGGATCGCCCGTGATCAGCGTGGCGATCATGAACGTGCTGTCGATGATCTTGCGGAACCCCAACTGCTCGACGAAGTAATACGGACCGCTGAACAATGATGCCGCCGGAGACTTTCGATCGATCAACTGCTCCATGCGATGGAACAGCAAACCTTCCGAAAACGACAAGTTGATCTGATCCGGCTTCAGGTACTGTTCGAGTGCCTGAATGGTCGAATAATGACTGCCGGATTGAAATCCCACCGAGATCGGGACGCCCGCCAGATCGGCGGGGGTATGGATGGGCGAATCCGGCGGCACAAAAATTCCAGCCGGTGAAACCGAGTATGCATCGCGGTACAACTTTCCGTGGCCGTTGGTCGCTGCGACGTTCACAGTCCAGTGACAGGCGCAGCTGATGTCGCTGGTGCGCCCCTGCTCGAAGGTCTGATACGCACCGATCTTTTCACCCAGATCGTGCTTCTTGCCTTCCTTTGAGATCAGCTCGTCGCGGAACTCATAATCCAGGCCTTCGGCAGCGAAATATCCCTTTTCTTCAGCGACCCATTCCTGCAGGCGCATGTGCGGTGCGATCACGAATTTGGCCATAAGCATCTATGGTCGCAGATCACTCGGATCCGAGCCACCAGCCCAGTTTCTGGGTATCGAACCAGGAAATCGTCGAGCCAAACCAGCTTGTTTTGTTCGCTGCATCGTGCGCTTTGCTGTTGGCTGTTTTAAGAACAAACGCCACGGGCCCTTCGCCGATCTGATCGAGGCGCGCTGTCAACCGGGAATCCGTTGTCAGCGGCATCGCGAGCACCACCGGAGTTCCTTTAAAGTACGCCAAACTGGCGCCGAACTCTGGGTCGTACTGGCGTAGGGGAGCCTCCAGATCGTAGGCTCGCTGGTACTGACGGATGGCGGCCTTCAAATCCCGCACCAGGATCACCACGCGCGCCACGCCGCTGAAATCACTGGTCGTAGGTTTGCCACCAGGATCAGCCCGTTGCTCGCGCGGCGTGAAATCGCGAATCAGAAACGGAAAGAATACGCCGTTGGGTCCCGTGCCGACGGGTGCCGCCTCCCATTCCAGACGCACGCCGTCTGGACGCGCTCGCCCGCTGCGCGCAGGCTGGACCGGCAGCTTCCGCGCCTGCAGACGTTTGGTTTCGAAATCGAAGTCCTTGGGCCGAACGGCCCAAGCGGTTGGTCCTGCATCGTTTCTCATGTGTTTCGACCAGTAGTGCGCCGCGACGGCCGCGGCGTCCGCCTTGGGCTGTATCGCGATCAGCTCCAGATACGAGCCGTCCGGGAAACTGGTCAAGGCCATCTCGGTCGCGTGATTGCTATGCGGGCCGCCGTATTCCGATGGAATCCCCACTGCAGCCAGGCTGGCACGCATGGTGTTCAGATCGAGTCCAGCAGCAGTGACATGATCGATGGTGAGATCCGCGGCGGACAGCGACATAGAGATGAGCGACGAAATCAGCAACGGGCAAGCGCAACGCACAGATCGAGTATAATCGCTCACGATGCCCCGCATTCTATGCCTTCTGGTGTGCTCCGTCCTCTTAAACGCGCAAGTCCAGCGCTACGTGCCCGTCACGCAGCAGATGCTCGAGAACCCGAGCCCCGATGAATGGCTGATGTTCAGCCGCACCTATGACGCCCAGCGCTTCAGCCCGCTCAAGCAGATCACCAAGCAAAACGTGGGCCAGCTCCGCATGGTGTGGACGCGAGGCATGGGCGCGGGCCAGACCGAGACGATTCCCATCATCCACAACGGCGTGATGTACGTGGTGAATCCGGGAGCAGTAGTGCAAGCTCTGGATGCGACCAACGGAAATGTGCTGTGGGAGTACAAGCGTCCTGTGCCGGCCAACATCGCCGCCCAGGCACGTACCAAGTCGCTGGCGATTTATGAAGACATCATCGCGTATACGGCCCCGGATAGTTTCGTCGTCGGACTGGACGCGCGCACCGGCGAACAGCGCTGGCAGACCAAAGTCGATTCGCGCGGGAACACATCAGGTCCGCTGATCGCCGAAGGCAAGGTGATCTCGGGTGGCGCGTGCGCGGGCAATCGCTCGAACTGTTATATTTCCGCTCACGACGCCCTCACCGGCAAAGAGGTCTGGAGGTTTTACACCACTCCCGCGCCGGGCGAACCCGGCGATGAAAGCTGGGCCGGCGCTGCGGTAGACAAACGCCTGGCGTCCACCTGGGGGCTCCCCGGCGCGTACGATCCGGTCCGGAAGATGCTCTACTGGGGCATCGCAAATCCCATGCCCGATCAACGCTCCTTGCGGCACGACGGGAACCCCGACGCGGTTTCCCGTACCGCGCCTTCGGATCTCTACAGCAATTCCACCATCGCGCTGGATCCGAATACCGGCAAGCTGGCCTGGTATTACCAGCATCTGCCCGGCGACGATTGGGATTCCGATTTCACCCACGAACGCACGCTGGTGCGCACCCGCGTGAATCCCGATCCTAAGTTCGTAAAGTGGATCAACCCGGACGTAGCCAAAGGGCAGGAGCGCGATATCGCGGTCACCATCGGCGAGGCTGGCGGCGTCTTTGCGCTGGATCGCAGCACGGGACAGTTTCTGTGGGCGACACCGTTCCCCTACGACGCGCCTGAATACGTTATTTCCAGCATTGACGTGAAAACCGGAAAGACGTCGATCAACTGGAACAACGTGTTCAAGACGCCCGGCGAGACGCACACCATCTGCTACTGGAACACGCGCAGCTATTGGCCCACGGCATATTCACCGGCCACGAATTCGTTGTACACGTCGTATATCGACAACTGCCGCGAGCTGACCACGGCGGGCCCGGCGGGCCGCGGAGGCTGGAAGGTTGTGCCGCGTCCTGGATCGGATCCCAAGGCGCTCACAGGCCTGGCCAAGATCAATCTATCGACAGGCGAAATTCTGCGCTTCGACGTGGGCCGCGCTCCCGGCAACGGAGCCATGCTCGCAACGGCTGGAGATTTGGTTTTCCACGGCGACATGTCCCGCCGCTTTCGGGCGTTCGATGCCGCAACGGGCAAGCAACTGTGGGAATCGATTCTGGGCGGAAACGTATCGGTCAGCAATATCAGCTACGCGGTGAATGGCAAGCAATACATCGCTGTGATGACCGGGGACAATCTCAAAGTACCTGAGCTGTCGGCGGAGGTTCCCGAAATGAAGACGCCGGTGCACAACGCGATCTACGTGTTCGCCCTGCCTTAATCCAGGAAGAACGGCGTCTCGTTTTCGCCGCGCAGGATCAGATCAAAGCGATACTCGCCCGGACTTTCGCGCTTCGCGAATAACCGCTTGCGCGCAGCCGCAACGGTGACACAATCGAGCACGGGATCTCGAACTTCATCGGGCTGCTCCGCGAAAAAGACGGTTGTCACCAACCGCCGCGTCAGCCCGATCGCGAGGATCATAAGGTTCGCGTGCGGACAGCGGCCCTCATAGCTCCCGGGCATCACGGTACGGATCTTGTACCATCCTTCAGCGTCGGTGCGTGCGCGACCCCAGCCGGCGAATCCCGGGTCAGCCTGACTGCAGCGGGGATCGAGCGCATGGCGAAAGATTCCAGCCGCGTCCGGCTGCCAGATTTCAAGAATCGAGTTGCGCGTGGGGACTCCACCTTCCTGCAGAATCCGCCCACTGAGCGTGATGTGCGTCCCTTGCGCAACGAACCCGTGGTGGTGTGTCAGATCCTCGCAGCCATCGACAAAGGACGCCGGAAAGTATGGACCGATGGTGCAATATGGTGAAACCGCCATCAATCGATCTCCGGAGTGCGGCGATGGCCGCGCAGGACGAAATCGCGGCGGAAGCCCATCGCATTGACCTCGCCCATGGATGTCCCCTCGAACTGAAAGATGAGCCGCTCGCGGACGTCGCGATCCGGTACGGCGTTGAGAAGCAGATCGGTCTCGTTTAACGGCTCGCCGGGAAAGAAGATTTGCGTGACGAAGCGATCCATCCAGCTCCGGCCGAGAATCGAAAAGTGGATATGCGGCGGCCTCCACCACCAGCCTGTTTCGAGCACCGGATACGCGCCAGGCTTAATGGAAAAGAACTGGAACTTGCCCTCGGCGTCGGTGACCAGCCGGCCTTCGCCGGTGAAGTGGGGATCGATCGGCGCATTGTGCCGGTCCATGTCGTGGATGTACTTGCCCGCGGAATTCGCCTGCCAGATCTCGATCGCGGCGCCGGCTAGAGGCGAGCCGTCCTCGTCGGTGACGCGTCCGCTGATCTGGATGAGCTGTCCGTTGGCCCGGGGTGCTGCCTCCGCGGCCTTAGACAGATCCAAGGGACCAATGCGGAACAGATCCGTCCCGGTAGGTCCGGTGCGCTCAGAGAGCGTCAGAGGCCTGGGGACCAGAGGTGCCAAAGGCGTGCGCTTGAAGCTCAGCGGATAGCGATCGATGTAGCGGGCCAGCTGCGTGGCGTCATCGTAAGGCCGATAGTCAATGGTCGGTGACGCCATGGTCGTCTCTGCATTTTAAAGCAAAAGCGCCACAACCTGCTTAGAACGTAAAGCGGGCGACCATCAGGCCGGTGCGAGGACGGGATCCTGCGCCATTGACAAAGTTGACGAAGCCGTAGCCCGCCGACAAGGCCGTGTTGTTGAGGTTCGTCCTAGCCGGAGGCGTAATCGGATTGGTGGCCGCGGGAGCTCCATAGAAGTGCCGGTTGAAGACGTTCTGGAACTCGGCCCGAATCTGCAGATTCATCTTGCCTTCGCGGCCCATACGGAAGTTCCGGCCGAAGTTCATGTTTTCCGCAGGCTGACGCTGCCAGCGATAGTTGTTGTAGTAAGCGGCCGAGTTCGACCACTGCCCGGCTCCTACATCGGTCCAGGCCGCGGGATTCAGCACCAGCTGCTGCGTCACGTCGAAGCAATGGCAGTTCGGATCCAGAAGGAGGGCATCGGACGGCCCTTTACCGGGAGCGAAGTTGAAGTAGGTGCCCGCGCCGCCGAACAGTCCCGCGCCGCGATTCAACTGAGCGTACAGTCCGTTGTTGGACTGCGGGGTCTGGATGAGTGCGCCGCTTTGGTACTGCATTACGGCTCCGATCTGCCAGTCTCGCAGCGTCTGGGAAACAACTTTCATGGAGAAGCCGTCGCCCTTCATCCGCGGCGTAGTGTAGGTTCCGGAGATGACCATGCGGACCGGCTGGCTCAAGGGTGAAAGCTGCTTGTTGCTGTCGCGATTGAACACGTCGTTGATTCGGGTGGTGGCGGGAACACCCAGGTAACCCGTGTCCGAATTCGCGCCCAAGCTTTCTTCCTTGCCGTAGGTGAAGGACCCCTGCATATCCAGCCCGTGCGAATAGCGCTTCGTCACTTTAACTTGCAGTGCGTCGTACCAGGTCTTGCCGAGCGGCGGTCCCAGGAATGGGGGAATCGTGCTGCCCCACTGCGGACGGGCGACCAGCGATTGTGCCAGGTTCTGGGTGATCGGGAAGCCCTTGTAGGGCAGCTTCGCCAGGCCGCGAGCCACCAGGGTGGGATTGAACTGTTGGGTGGCCGAACTGCCCAACGGCGTGGTTAGCAGCGCCAGGTCCGTTGCCTTGGCCGCATCCATACCGAAGCGAGCCAGATCCGTAAGCTGCAGCGTGTTGTAGTTGTTGCTATTGATGGCTGGAGCGGTAAACCAGACTCCGCGGTTGCCCACGTAGCTGACATCCACAACCAGGTTGCGAACCACTTCTCGCTGGATGCCAATGCTGTACTGGAAGATACGCGGCGGCCGCGCATCCTCATCGATGGAGATGAAGGGCGACTGCGGCAAATAACAATCGGAGTTGACTGTTCCGGGGCAAACGCTCCTTACTGGATATTTGTTCGGATCGTAGTTTGGCCACGTCAGGATCGGATTGCCGTAAGGGTTTCCCGCTGCGTAGGGATTGCCTCCCTGGAATCCGCCCCTGAGCGCATTCGCGCCGAATCCCGGGGCGTTGAAAGTGTAGAAATCTTCAATACTCAAAGAGAGCTGCGAGTTGTTCGACGTAGTTCCGTAGCTGAGAGCGCTGCCTCCGCGCAGTACAGTCTTGCTGCTGATCTGATACGCGAGTCCCAGCCGAGGCCCGATCGCGTAGGGATAGTTATTGGAGATGTTGCAATTGCAATGTCCCGGACCGAAACCTTCATACTTCACCGTGCCAGGGAAGCCGGCCTTGGAATTGATAGTGGTAAAGTCCGCATCCTGCATGCGGCCATATTGCTCTTTCAGGTAGGTCTGGAAATCGTAGCGGATACCGTAATCGATGGTGAGCCTGCGCGTCGCCTTCCAGGAATCTTGCGCGTAAAGCCCGATTCCATGGTTACCTAGTTTCATCTGTGCCACGGGAGCCGTCTGCAAGCTGTTGGCCTGACCTAGGAGGAAGCTGGCATAACCGAATCCACTCTGGCCGGTGACCCCCGCGGGGGGACCGTTTTCCCAGGGATTGCGGGTCTGATCCGCGGAAATTCCGAAGATTCCGTTGCCGCGCGCATCGGCATGATTGATGATTCCATCGATCACCAATTCGCCGCCAAACTTGAAGCTGTGGTTATTTTTGACCCACGTCAGGTTGGCGTTGGCCGTGGGTTTCTGATCCCACTGAATCTGATTCGCGAAAGTGCCAGCGCCAATCGGAAGACCGGCGCCGCCCTGGGTAGCGCTGTTCAGGCCGGTGAAGCTGGGAAATGTATTGCTATAAAACCCGCTCAGTCCAATGGTGCTCTGGTTGAAGGGCGACGGCAGTCCGGGGTTGTAGGTGTACAGATAACCTGCGCCCAGGTGCAACAGCAGCGTCGGTGTCAGGGTTTGATCGTAGTTAACGCGCACGGTCGTCGATTTGTTGTCGGTGGGCGCAACACCTGTCAAGACCTCATCCAAACCGTTGTGGTTAGGCTGAGAGGTCAACTGGCGCGACAAATATCCTGACACCTTTGCGGTTGGGCTCAGCGAGTGATCGAGCTTAACCGAGGGATTGCTGGTGACCTTGCTGCTCGAATAGATCGGGACGTTGTAGTTGTTGGTCAGGATGTTTGCCGGCTGGGTGGGCATCGGGATCTTGTTCTGGATCGCCAAGGCCACCTTGTCCATGCTGGCGAGCGGAACCTTAGCTCCGGCAAACAGATCACGAGTGAGGCTGCCGTCCGCCAGAGTCCTGGCGGTGGCCGGATCGTAAACGCCGTTGACCGGAATAATTCGCCCCAGTTGATCCTTGGCTGCAGCTCCGTTTTGGATCACCAGTTGTCCGCTGCCGCTACCGCCCGGGCAGGCTGCCGCAGTGGTTGAGGCGATGCAGGTGGGATTAGCGGTGCTGAAATCTCCACTGCGATACGCCAGCGTCGGAACCGTCTGCAGGCCGTTGCTGGTGCTTTGCGTTTCGCGGAACTGTTCCCAATTGAAGAAGAAGAACGTCTTATCGTGCCCGTCGTAGACTTTCGGGATGACGATCGGCCCGCCGATGGTGCCGCCATAGTCATTGCGGCGCTGCCGGTTGCGCACGTGCTGCCCCGACTTCAAGCTATTGGTGGCGCCCGCATCGGTATAGGGTGTGCCGGCGTTCAGGAACTCATTGACGTAGTAATCATACGCAGATCCGTGGAATTGGTTGGTGCCCGACTTCATGGTGAAGTTGAAGTATCCGCCTGCCGCCTGGCCGAACTCGGCGGCGTAGTTGCTGGTCTGGACCGCGACCTCTTGAACCGCTTCGATGCCTTGCTGGCCGATCTGCGTCTGCTGGCGCCAAATACCGTTGCTGGCGTCCTGACCTTCAATGCGAATCGTTTCCGTGTTGCTCGGCAAGCCGTTCACGCGAAGATTGAAATCGGCCGAGTACTGCACGCCCGGCAGAAGGCTGGTTACCGCCAGCGAATTCCGGATCGCGCCGAAGCCGGCACCGCTGCCGATGGTCAATAGCGGAAGCTGATTCGCTTGATCGCTGGTTACGTTATGGCTGACATCGCCGCTCTCGGTTTTGAGGAGTGGCGTCTCCGCGCTCACCGTGACTGCTTCGGACGTCGTGCCCACTTCGAGCTTTACGTCCCAGCGTACGGTCGTCGCTACTGGCAGCTCCAGGTTCTGGCGGGTGTATTTTTTGAAACCCACGACCGTAATCGACAGTTCGTATGTTCCGCGCGGAAGTTGAAAGGTATAGTTGCCGGTCGCGGACGTTCCACCTTGAAAGATCGCTCCGGTCTCTGAATTCTTGACCTGGATGGACGCATTGGGTACCACAGCGCCAGTAGGATCGGAAACAACTCCAGTCAACGTGCCGCCGCCGGTCTGCGCGAACGCGATGAAACCGGCAAAAAATAGGACACCGGACCGCGCCAGAGTGAGCATGGATGACTCCCCTTAGATGGGCGTTCACCAAACACCAAGTGGCTGCCGGTGCGACTAGAATTTGCGTATCAGCAAATTGCTGCTAAGAGTACTCCTGGGGACATTCAAAGTCAACCCGAAGAGAGACCCGCAGCCGACAACGAAAAACTGCTTTGACGGCTCAGAACGTGAACCGGGCGACCATCAGGCCGGTCCGCGGATTCGATCCCGCGCCGTTGAGGACGTTGACGTACCCAAAGCCGGCCGACAAAGTGCTGTTCGGGTTGCCTCGCAGCGTAGTGGCAGTCGGATTGGTGACGGTCGGAGCGCTGTAGAAGTGCCGGTTGAAGATATTCTGCATCTCAGCGCGGATCTGGAGATTCATCTTGCCTTCGCGGCCCATGCGGAAGTTCCGGCCGAAGCTGGCGTTCTCCGAAGGCTGACGCTGCCAGCGATAGTTGTTGTAGTAGCCCGCAGTCGAAGCCCACTGTCCCGCGGGTGTGTCCGCCCAGGCTGCTGGATTCGCCACCAGTTCCTGTGCGGCATCCCAGCAATGGCAGTTGGGGTCCTTGGTTGGAACGAACACGTTGTTGGGGCCTTGGCCGGATGCAAAGTTCCAGTAAGTGCTGGCTCCGCTAAATAGTCCGCCGCCGCGGTTTAGTTGGGTAAAGAGCTGGTTCAAGGAGCCGGGAACACCCAGGAGCTGGCCGCTCTGGTACTTGAATACGATACCGGCCGTCCAATCTCGCAACGTATAGGACATCGCCTTCATGGCCATACCGTCGCCTTTGATCCTTGGCGTGGTGTAATTGCCGGAAATCACCAGCTGGAACGGCCGGCTCAAGGGTGAAAGCTGCTTGTTGGTATCGCGATTGAACACATCGTTGATGGTGGTGGTGGCGGGGACGCCGGCATAGGCCGAGTCCGCGTTCGTACCCAGGCTGAGTTCCTTGCCATATGTGAAGGCGCCCTGCATATCCAGGCCGTGCGAATAGCGCTTGGTCACGGTAACCTGCAGCGAGTCGTACCAGGTCTTGCCCAGCGGCGGCCCGAGGAACGGCGGAATGGTGGCGCCCCACTGCGGACGGGGCACCAGCGCCGTCGTCAGGTTCTGGGTGATCGGGAATCCGGCGTACGGAAGCTTGAAGCCGCGGGCGGTGATGGCCGGGGTCAGTTGCTGCGTGAGCGCGCTCCCCATCGGGGTGGTCAGAAGCGTCCGGTCGGCCGCGTTGTTGATATCCAGACCGTAGACTTTCAGGGTGTCGAAGGTCAGGGTGTTGTAGTTGTTGGTGTTCAGCGCAGGAGCGGTAAACCATACCCCGCGGTTGCCGACGTACGCCACGTCGATGACCAGGTCCCGGGCGACTTCGCGCTGGACGCTCAGGCTGTACTGGAAGATGCGCGGCGGTCGCGAATCGTCATCGATCGAGATAAACGGCGACTGCGGTGCGTAGCAGGTCTGGTTCACAGTTCCAGGACAAACCGTGCGCGTCGGGTATTTGTTGATGTCAAAGTTCGGCCAGACCAAGGTGGGATTTCCATAAGGATTCCCGGCTGCATAGGGGTTCCCGCCTTGCAAGCCGCCCGGCAGAGCATTCGCTCCGAATCCCGGCGCATTGACGGTATAGAAGTCGGCGATGCTCAACGAGAGGAACGAATTGTTGGATGCGGTTCCGTAGGAAATCGCAGAGCCGCCCCGAATTACGGTCTTGCTGTTGATCTGGTAGGCAACTCCCAGACGGGGTCCGATGGCCCACGGGTAGTTGTTCGAGAAGTTGCAGTTGCAGCGTCCCGGGCCAAAACCTTCATACCTTACCGTGCCAGGGAATCCAACCTTGGTGTTCAGCGTAGTGAAATCGGCGCTCTGCATCCGGCCGTACTGTTCCTTCAAGTACGTCTGGTAGTCATAGCGCACGCCGTAATCCAGGGTGAGCTTGCGGGTGACCTTCCAGGTGTCCTGGGCAAAAAATGAGAATGCATGGTTTCCCAGCCTCATATCCGCGGGGGGCGAAGTCTGCAGGCTATTTACCTGGCCCAGAAGGAAGCTGGCGTAACCGAATCCGCTAGAACTGCTCAGGCCGGACTTGCCATTTTCCCAGGGGTTGCGCGTCTGATCCGCCGATATGCCGAAGATTCCGTTGGCGCGCGCCGGAGTGTTGTTAATCACGCCCTCAATGATCATTTCGCCGCCGAATTTGAAGGTGTGGTTGTTCTTGACCCAGGTCAGGTTCACGTTCCCGGTGGGTTTTTGATCCCACTGTTGCTGGTTGGCAAAGACACCGGCGCCGCTGGCCAGCGTCGTGCCACCCGTGGTCGTATTGTTCAACCCGCCGAAGCTGGGAAAACGGTTACTGTAGAATCCGTTCAAGCCGATGGTGCTTTGGTCGAAAGGCGTGGTCAAGCTCGGAGCCCACAGGTAGAGATAGCCCGCGCCGACGTGGAACAGCAAGGTCGGAGTGATGGTCTGATCGTAGTTGACGCGAACAGTTGTGGAACGGTTGTTGGCGGCCGCGACCCCGGTGAGCGCCGGCTCCAGACCGTTGAAGTTAGGCTGCTCGGTGAGCGTTCGCGACATGTACCCGGAAATCTTGACAGTGGGGCTGAGAGAGTGATCGATCTTGATCGACGGAATGCTGGTTTTCTTGGGGTTGGTGTAGAAGGGGATGTTGTAGTTGTTGATCAGCGCGCTGTTGGTCGGCTGAGGCATCAGATTCTGGATATTCAGCGCGACCTTGTCGAGGCTGGTTGAGGGGATCCGGCTATTGGGGAACAGATTGCGCGCCAGAGTCCCATCCGGCGCGGTGAACGTGCTGGCCGGGTCGTATACACCCGCCTGCGGGATCAGGCGGTTCAACTGATCTCTTACCGGGACGGCTGGCGTGCCTTGCGTAAGAACTGTCTGCCCGCCCACGCAGGATGCGGCCGAGCTCGTGCATGTCGGTACGGAAGTGGTGAAGTCCCCGAGCCGGTAAGCCGGCGTCGGGACTGTCGACAATCCATTGCTGATGGCCCGCGTCTCGCGGAACTGCTCCCAGTTAAAAAAGAAGAACGTCTTATCGTGGCCGTCATAGACCTTGGGAATCGTGACCGGTCCTCCGAGAGTGAACCCGTAGTCGTTGCGGCGCTGCCGGTTGCGGACATGTTGTCCCGCCTTTTTGGAATCGGATGTGCCTGCGTCGGTGTAAGGGGTACCGGCGTTCAGGAACTCGTTCACGTAGTAGTCGTAGGCTGTTCCGTGATACTGGTTCGTCCCCGATTTCATGGTGAAGTTGAAGTATCCGCCGGCCGCCTGGCCATATTCTGCGGCAAAGTTGCTGGTCTGGACGGCGACTTCCTGAATGGAGTCCATACCCTGCTGGACTTGGGACGCCTGCTGGCGCCACAGGCCGTTGCTGGCGTCCTGGCCCTCCACGCGAATCGTGCCCGTGTTGCTGGGCAGACCATTCACACGGAGATTGCTATCCGCGGCGAAGTTAACGCCCGGGAGCAGCGTGGTGACCTGGAGGGGATTGCGGATGGAGCCAAATGCGTTGGCGCTTGTGCCGATGGTCAGCACCGGGAGATTGTTGGCACGGTCGGATGTCACGTTGTAGCTGACATCGCCGCTTTCGGTCTTGAGAAGCGGAGTGGTGTCGGTCACCGTAACGGCCTCTGACGTCGCACCGACTTCCAGCTTGACGTCCCAACGGACGGTGGTCGCAACCGGGACCTCCAGGTTCTGCCGCACGTATTTCTTGAACCCGGACACAGCCACGGTCATCTCGTAGGTTCCGCGAGGCAGCGAGAAAGTATAGTTTCCTGTGGCGGAGGTACCGCCCTGGAAGACTGCGCCATTCTCTGAATTCTTGACCTCGATGGAAGCATTCGGCACGACGGCGCCGGTGGGATCCGCAATGACCCCGGTAAGCGTACCGCGGTCGCTTTGCGCGAACATTGCGCAAGTCAGAACGAACAGACAAACGAAAACCAACGATGTTCTCATTTAAGACGCTCCCCTCAAAAAACGGCGTAAGCCGAAAAGCATACCGGTGCCGTCGGAGTAGTATATTGTCGGCCAGAAGAATTAGTCAAGCGTTATGATATCTGGTATCAGCCCGACTGATATCTACAGGTTTTGGTGGCTTGGGCGAGTACCGGTCTCTTGGCGTATATGGCTGATTCAAAGTCTATTAGGCCTGGTTACTTTTTCTATTTCGAATCGTCTATACCGACGGAGCCGAGGAGGCTCCCAAACGACATCTTTAATTTCCGGAGGCCGCATCTACATGAAACCCTTCGTCTGGATGATTCTTTCATCAGGTCTGATTGCTTTCGCAGCCGATACTCCAGCGACGTTCAAAGATCCCAACCTCGAAGCCAACATCAGGACGTTTATCAACGGCGCCGACCCCGCCAAACCCCTCAGCCAAGCCCAGATGGAGCACGTGTATCTGGTCTCGGCATCCAACAAGGGGATCCGCGATTTGGCGGGACTGGAAAAATGCCCCAATCTCAATACGATTTATCTGAGCGGGTCGGAGGTTTCCGATCTCACTCCGCTCAGCAAGCTCGCAAACCTCGAGCAATTGACCATTTCCGGCGGAAAGGTCCGCGATCTTACGCCTTTGGCGAGCCTGACGCATTTGCATTATCTGGACCTATCTTTAAACCAGGTAACGGATCTCACGCCGCTTGCGAACCTGAAAGAACTGCAGACGCTGAATCTTTCCAGCAACGCGATCACGCAGATCGGACCGCTGAAAAATCTGACGGCGCTCCAGTCGCTTTACATCGATGGCAACAAGGTCGCCGACTTGACGCCGGTGGCGGAGTTGAAGTCGCTTCAGGTCCTGAGCGCGAAAGATAACCGGGTGAGCGACCTAATGCCGCTCACCAGCCTGACTTCTTGGCGCGCGCTGTATCTGGACAAGAATCAGGTGAGCGATCTGACGCCCCTGGTCACGATGGTGCAGCCGGATCGCCAGCCGATCAAGGGAGTCACGCCGTTCTGGATTGTGTCGCTGCGCGGGAATCCGCTAAGCGAAGTCGCACGGTCGCGCGATCTGCCGGAGCTGCAAAAGCGGACCTTCGACTTGCTGGCGGACCGCTAAAGAAACTCTTCAAGCATTTGGCGGGCACAATCGCGCGACCAGATCTTCGGGCACGTGGAGGTTGTTGTCGCGCCCCGTGCCCAACTGAATTTCCGGCTTTGCAGCGCCATGGAAGTCGGATCCGCCGGTGACCATTAACCTGTTTTGGGCGGCCAGTTTCAGATACAGCTCGGTCTGCGCGGGGCTGTGATCGCTATGGTAAACCTCGATGGCCGAGAGCCCGTCGGCACACAGCTGCGGAAGAACGCCCGCCAGATCTTCGCGCAGGCGGATGGGGTGCGCCAGAGATGCAATCCCACCGGCTTGGCGGATGCGCTGTGCGGCTTCGGCAAACCGCGGTTCGCGCCGGGTGACGTATCCCTTGGCGGATTCATCCAGAAAGTCGTCGAAGGCTTGCTGCATGTTGCTGACGTAACCCTTCTCCACGAGCAATCGCGCGAAATGCGGACGGCCGGTCATGCCGCCTCCGCGCGCTTCGGCTTCTTCCATGGTGATATCCAGGCCGAGCTCCCGCAGCCGCGCGACCAAGCGAACATTGCGCTCGCGGCGCGATTGCTGTAAGTCGCGGATCCACTCCCGGAACGCCATCAATCCCGGATCCAGGTCGTTCAGAAAATACCCCAGCAGGTGCACAGAGTGGGCATGCAGCTTGGTCGAGAGCTCGATGCCGCACACCAGTTCCAATCCCGCTTGACGTGCCAGAGGCACCGCCTGATCATATCCCGAGAAGGTATCGTGGTCCGTGATTCCCAGTATCCGTAGCCCGACGCGCCGCGCTTCCTCCACCAGCTGCGCCGGCGAAAACGTTCCATCCGACGCGGTGGTGTGCGAGTGCAGGTCAATCATAGTTGATAACACCCAAACTCTTGAGCGTAAGCCACACCTTCTCCACGCTCTCCTCCGGCGTTTCCTGGGAAGAATGAATGGTTAGCTCGGGCGATGCGGGGGATTCATAGGGATCCGAGACGCCCGTGAAGTGCTCAATCTCGCCGGCCAGAGCCTTTTTGTACAGACCCTTCACATCGCGCTCGACCAGCACATCCATCGGACATTCCATGAAGATTTCGACGAAGTTGGGGATCCGCGCACGGACGGTGTCACGCGCTTCGCGGTACGGCGAAATAGCCGCGGCAATCACGATCACGCCATGGCGCGAAAGCAGCTCGCAAACGAAGCCGATGCGGCGAATGTTTTCATCCCGGTCTTCGCGGCTGAAGCCTAGGCCCTTGGAAAGATGGGTGCGTACGATGTCGCCATCCAGCAGTTCGACTTTAGCGCCCGCGGCGGTCAAACGCTGGTGCAGCAGCGTGGATACCGTGCTTTTACCGGCTCCTGAAAGTCCTGTAAACCATACCGTGCAGCCCTTGTGCATTCTTCAGCATACTAACGTTCGGACCCGGGGATCTCGGCCGTGAAGTACCCAGGCAAGCCGGGTTTTGTATCGCGCAAAATCTCGAGTACCGCGCGGCGATCCTCTGGCGACAGACGCTTGAATCTGTCACCGGTGTCACGGCTTGTGAGGACGTCGTACAAACGCCGGTAGACTCGTTCCCGAACGGTTTCCGGCATCCCGTCAAAGGCCTCGCTGTAGATCATGTAGCTCAGTGGATAGCGGAATAACCTGCGGCGCAAATCGAAATCGCGCAAGGAGCGACCCTGGCGATCGCGCGGCCCGCGCTCCGGGAAAGTCTGGGTGAAGGTCGAGACGCCCTGCACCTGCCCGTGAAGAGAAGCCTCATCTGCGAACAACATATAAGTAACCAGCGACTCGATATCCTTGTCCAACTGGGGCTTGGCGGCAGGATCGGCAATGCGGGCTTCCCAGCCAGCACGAATCATCAAATTCTCCATGCGAGTCTGATGCTCCAGCGTCATCAGCGCCACGATGTCACTCGCTCCGCTCAAGTAGCCGCTGGCGTCGAACTTCTTGGAGAGACTTGTCAGGTTTTGGGAATCGCGCATGTCCAGCAACTCGGGATGAGCCGAGTCATGACCCACGGCATTGCCCAGGTGGCGCATCCCCTCGTGGGTCCCGGTGACGTACCATCCGCCCCAGCGGTCCTCCAGGGGCGTTCGGTGATCCGTGATGCGCTGCGCTCCGCGAAACGCCGGCATCCCGGACGCGTCGGTGTAAGAAGAAGCGATCAGCAACCCTGCAACGCCCAATGTGCCGGGACTGATGTGGCACTGCAAGCAAGCATCGCGGCGATCGAACTGGGGAGGATTCGAAGCGATGTCTACGCTGTAAAAAACAACCCCTTGTCTGGGATCGAGCGCGGCGACCTCCAGCAGATCGCTCCCTCGGACAAACCCGACCTGAACATCGTCGTTGAAATAAAGAGCGCGCGGATTACGCGGATCGATGCGCGCGGCCTGAAAACTGGTCTTCGAGAAGACCAGCATTTGCGAATCCGGGTTGACGTCCAGCGCCTGGAGGAGGCCTTTCAGGTATCCGTCGGCACCCGGTTGAATCTTGACTTTTCCGCTGGCCAAATCCCGGGCAAGCCGCGTCACCCGGTCGTCGATAGGCCGCGTATCATATTGAATTGCGGGGTGATCCATCGCTAGCGAGACAGTCTCACCGGGCGCCTGGGCCCTGGTCCCCACGGCCCAAATCAGCCATAAAGCCGTCGCACAGATCAACACCGAGCCAAATTTTCTACTGAGCACACTGGTTGTATAGCATTTGACGCGCCACCAGCTAATTCCCTCCATCTATAGACTAAACCTTGGCGGACGCCAGTGGAGTCGCGCGCTTTGGCGCACAATTCCCGGGAAATCCCGCAGTTGGCCCACGTTGAGTGGCCTAATGCGTTGATCTGTAACCTCCAAGCCCAACGGCACGCCGAGTGCTATGAGTGAGTTAGTTCGCCAGAGGCGAGACAATGGGAACTTTGTCTCCGTTTTCAATAGGTTGGTATACTGGGGTCGGACGCAGAAATGCAACGCCCGGCCGCTTTATTGGGAAGTTTTGGGCGACGTCAGCCGTCTTAGTTCCGGCGTAATTAATAAAGGTTAAGGCACACATGCGAACACGAATCCTGGTGGGCTGTGCGGTTATCGTATTGGGGGTATTGGGGTTGTCCGGTCAGGCACCGAAACCGGCCGCGGCACAGCTGATCACTTCGGCAGACGCCGAGAAGGCCTTCCTCACGCAGAACTGCGTAACCTGCCACAGCACCGCCCAGAAGGCTCGCGGCTTCGAACCGGCACTTCGCCTGACCATCGATAATCTGGACCCGGCACACGTCGAAAAGGACCCGGAAACCTGGGAAAAGATCGTTCGCAAGGTTCGTGCCGGGATGATGCCTCCATCCGGAATGCCGCGGCCGAATCCGCAGGTCTTCGAATCCGGGATCGTGTTTCTGGAAACCGAGTTGGACCGCACGGCGAAAGCCCACATTCCGCCTCCCGGACTGCATCGGATGAACCGGATCGAATACGCCAACGCGATCCGCGATCTGCTGGACATCCAGATTGATCCCAGCAAGTATCTTCCCTCGGACGATTCGACCCGGGGCTTCGATAATATCGCCGGCGCTTTGGGAATCTCGCCCACGCTGCTGGAAGGATACGTTTCCGCCGCTGGAAAGATCAGCCGGCTGGCGATCGGCGACATCAGCACACCCGTTCAGACCACCTATCGCGTGGCGGAGGACACGGACCAGGATTATCACGTGGAAGGCATGCCCTTCGGCACGCGCGGCGGAATGCTTGCGCAGCACGAATTCCCGGCCGATGGTGAATACACCGTGAAGGTCAGCCCTATCAGCAAGGGCAACATGGGCAACACCAACCCGTTCGGTGAAATCCCCGGCGAAAAGATGGAATTACTGTTGGACGGTGAGCGGCTGCACGTGTGGGAATGGGATCGCGATCGTGAGCGGGCTGATGGGACGCTTAACTTCAAATTCCCCGCGAAGGCGGGACGCCACACCGTGGTGGCTACCTTCCTGGCGACCAACTATGCTCCGGGAACCGATCTGAATCAGCACTTCCTGCGCAGCACCATCGAGACCGGCGGACTCCCCGGGTATCGCTTCTTCCCCCACATCGGCAAACTGGTGATTGACGGTCCGTACAACGCCAAGGGCGCCAGCGACACCTCGGCACGGCGCAGAATCTTCGTATGCAAGCCGGCCAGCGCAGCGCAAGAGACTGCATGCGCGCGTCAGATTGTCAGCAGCATCGCGCGGAAGGCATTCCGGCGGCCGTTGAAGGATCAGGACACCGAGACCCTGATGGGCTTCTATCAGCGCGGACGCAACGCCAAAGACTTTGATAGCGGTATCGAAATGGCGCTTCGCCGGATCCTGGCCGATCCTGAGTTTGTGTTCCGGCGAGAAGCGGAACCGGCCACTCTAGCCGCGGGACAGACCTATCGCATCAGCGATCTGGAACTGGCTTCCCGGCTGTCGTTCTTCCTGTGGAGCAGCATCCCGGACGACGAACTGCTCACTGCCGCCAGCCAGAACAAGCTGCGCGATCCGGCGGTTCTGGAACTGCAAGTCAAGCGCATGCTCAAGGATCCGCGGTCGCAGCAGCTGGTCTCGAACTTCGCCGGCCAGTGGCTCAGCCTGCGCGCCCTGCAAAGCCAGACTCCGGTACCCTCCGAGTATCCGGATTTCGACGATGTCCTGCGCCAGGCCATGCGCAAAGAAACCGAGCTGTTCGTGGGCAGCGTGATCCAGGAAGACCGGCCGGTGACGGACCTTCTGGATGCCAACTACACGTTCCTGAACGAGCGGCTGGCGGAGCACTACGGGATCCCCAACATCTATGGGAGCAACTTCCGCCGCGTGGAACTCGCTCCGGAATTCGACATGCGCCGTGGACTGATCGGCAAGGGTTCGTTCCTCACCATCTCTTCAGCGCCTAACCGCACTTCGCCGGTGGGCCGCGGGAAGTTCACCCTGCAAATGTTCCTGGGCGTGGAGCCTCCAGCGCCGCCGCCCAACGTACCCGATCTGCCCAAGCAGGAAAGCTCGATTCGAGGCGGCTTGAAACCCACCATGCGGCAGCAGATGGAGCTGCACCGCAAGAATGAACCCTGCGCAAGCTGTCATAAGATCATGGATCCCATCGGATTGGTCCTCGAGAACTTCGACGGGATCGGGCAGTGGCGCACGCTGGACGATGGCAGTCCCATCAATCCCAGCGGCCAGCTGGTGGACGGTACCAAGCTCAACGGCGTCGCCGATTTGCGCGCGGCCCTGGTGAAATACTCGCCGCAGTTTGTCCGCGTGGTCACCGAGAAGCTGATGATTTACGGCCTCGGCCGCGGAACCGAATATTACGATATGCCCCTGGTGCGCTCGATCGTGCACAGCGCGGAGAAGGACAAATACCGCTTCTCTACTCTGGTGCTCGGCGTGGTCAAGAGCCAGCCTTTCCAGATGAACCAGAAGCTGGAATCGGCCGGGAATGGCCAGGAACGCGCGTCGCGCTAGGGGCCTGGAAATTATAGAATTGTAGAGGAGAGCGGAAACAATGTTCATTACCAAGAAATACATACCAAGGCGGACGTTTCTGCGCGGAGCAGGCGTAACCCTGGCGTTGCCGTTGCTGGATTCGATGATTCCGGCCCAAACGCCCCTCAGCAAGACAGCAGCGCTTCCCAAGACCCGGTTTACGGGCATTTTCGTACCGCATGGCATGGCTCCCGGCTATTGGATTCCGGATGGTCCTAAACTCGAATCCGGCAAAATGCCTTCCATCATGCAGCCGCTGGACAGGTTAATTGGAGACGGCGGCAAAGTCGTCCGGGAATCCTTGCTCGACAAGAGCGTGGTCATCAGTGGACTGTGGTCCAAGTCTGCCGAACCGCCTCCGGGCGTCACCGGCGCGGATCACTGGGTAGCTGCAGCATTCCTGGCCGGCGAAAAGCCGAAAAAAGCCACGGGTTCCGATATCCATAACGGCGTCACCATCGATCAGTTGATCGCGCAAAAGATCGGGCAGGAATCCCTGCTGCCTTCCTTGCAGCAGGCCATTGAAGATCCCGGCGCCAATTCGAGCAACTGCGGCGAAGGCTACAGCTGCGCCTACACCAATTCGATCTCCTGGGCCGCGACAAATCTGCCCCTGCCGATGGAGCTGAATCCGCAGGTGGTGTTCGAACGCCTGTTCGGCGACGTGCAAGCCAAAACGAATGAGGAGCGCGCCGCTCGCCGTGAACAGGACCGCAGCATTCTGGATTCGATCACCGGCACTCTCGCTGCCTTTAAGAAAAGCCTTCCATCCAACGACCGCCAGCGCGTGGACGAGTACGCCGACAGCGTTCGCGAGATTGAGCGGCGGCTGGAAATCGCTAAGAAGGCCACTGGAGCCATGGAGAGCCACGAAGGTATCGTGGTGCCGGCGGGCGTGCCGGATTCCTTCGACGAACATCTCAAGCTGCAGTTCGATCTGCAGGCGCTGGCGTACCAGGGCGACATCACCCGCGTCAGCACGCTGCTCTATGCGCGCGATCTGACGGGCCGCAGCTTCCCTGCCAGCGGCACCAACACCAGCTTCCATGGTGGATCGCACCATGCCGAGAATCCCGACCGGATCCTGGATTATTCCAAGATCAACCGCTATCACGTGGAGTGTCTGGCGTACTTCCTGAACAAGCTTCGCAACACGCCGGATGGCGACGGAACGCTGCTGGATCACAGCCTGGTTCTGTACGGCACCAACATGGGCGACTCCAACCAGCACTTGCATTACGATGTACCGTACATCCTGGCGGGCGGCGCAAGCGGCCAGCTCAAGGGCGGACGTCACCTGAGTTTCCCCACCAAAACGGTGACTACGGCGAATCTGCTGCTCAGCGTGTTGCACATGTTCGGAGTGAATCAGGATTCCATCGGCGACGACAGCACGGGATTGCTCGCTGGTCTGGTTTAACGCAGGCTCAAGAGGAGAACCAAGGATGCGCATCCGAAATGCAGTGGCAGCCTGTGCGGTAGTGCTGGTGCCCGCGATTTACCTGACGGTCCTGAATGCCGCGAACGCTCCTGTAGCTGACGCGGCCATGCAGGGCGATAAGGCCGCCGTGCTCGCCTTGATCAAACAGAAGGCTGACGTAAACATCGCGCAGGCCGATGGAGCCACGGCGATTCAGTGGGCCGCTTACCGTAACGATCTGGAGCTGGCGGATCAGCTGATCGCCGCCGGGGCCGACGTCAAGAAGCCTAATCGCGATGGCGCGACCGCGCTGCGTCTGGCCGCCATCAACGGAAGCGCTCCCATGATCCAGAAGCTGCTGAAGGCCGGGGCGGATGCGAACGAAACCAGCCCTAACGGCGAAACCGCTTTGATGTTTGCGTCGCGCAACGGCAATCCGGACGCCGTCAAGGTCCTCCTGGACGCCAAGGCCGATGCGAACGCCAAGGAAAAGCTGCGCGGCACTACGCCCCTGATGTGGGCGGCTGAGCAGGCACACCCGGAAGCCATCAAGCTGCTGCTGGCGAGCGGTGCGGATTACAAAGCCGTGTCCAGTTTCGATACCAAAGGCGGCCGCGCGTATCTGGCTCCCACCGTCCGGCAGAGAGCGGAATCGGCGCAGGGTGCGGGAGCGTTCGGCCAAGGCAGACAAGGGAAACAGGGCGGGGGGCGCGGGGCTGCGGGCGCCGGACAGGGCAAGCAAGGCAAACAGGCTAAGGCCGGCGACGGCACTACTACCGCCGAAGAGGATCAAGTGGCCGCCCTGGATGCGGCTGCCGCCGAATTCTCTTTCGGGCGCACCCGCGATACCGACGGCGGCGGCATCACACCGCTGGTGTTCGCGACTCGCCAGAACTGCCTGGAATGCGTAAAGGAATTGCTGGCAGCCGGAGCCGACGTGAACCAGGTCACGCATTACGGCTGGACTCCGCTGCTGACCGCGACTCAGAACCGGCATTACAAGATCGGCGAATACCTGCTGGACCACGGCGCCAATCCGAATATCAAGAATAACGGCGGCTGGTCGCCGCTGTACCTGGCGACCGATAACCGCAACATCGAAAGCGGCGATTATCCGGTCCGCAAGCCCGACATGGACCATCTGGATTTCATTAAGCTGCTGCTGGCGAAGAATGCCGATGTGAACGTTCGCGTCTGCGGCACGCAATCGACGCCCACAACCTGCACTGGGGACAGCACCGAGACGCGCACCAACTTCACCATGCAGTGGCTGAATGAAGACGGTGCGACGCCGTTCCTGCGGGCCGCCCAATCGAGCGACGTGGAGCTGATGAAACTGCTGCTGGCCAAGGGCGCCGACCCCAAGATCCAGACTGCGCGGAACGTTACGGCTCTGGCGGTTGCGGCGGGAATCGCTTGGGTGGAAGGCGTGACCTACGAAACTTCGCGTGAGCAAAACGTGGAGACGGTGAAGATGCTGCTGGACCTGGGCATCGATCCGAACGTCCACGATGAAGACGGCCGCACTTCACTGCACGGCGCGGCACATAAGGGCCGCAACGAAATCGTCCAGCTTCTGGTGGACCATGGCGGCGATCTTACAGCGCACGACAACGGCAGCCGCGACACCGTCAACGGAGCCATGAAGGGCGTTACCTGGGTCCCGTTGCACTACTCTCAGGGCCTGGTTCGCGTAGGGGTGCAGTCGGCCATTGCGCATCCGGAAACAACAGCCTTCATCAAGAAGCTGATGACGGACAAGGGCTTGCCCATTCCGCCCGACATCACTTCGTCCATCTGCCTGACCAAGGGCGTTAACGGCTGCCAATAATTTCTGAGGGCCGGGGCATGCCCGGCCCCTACAGAACCCTCAAAAGCACTTTACCGCTGGTCTGGCGTGCTTCCAAGGCACGATGTGCATCGGCCGCCTCGGCCAGCGGATACACGCGATCGATGCGCAGTTGCAGCTTGCCCTCGCCAATCCAGCGCAACACGTCGCTGGATCGCCAGGCGAGTTCTTTCGGATCCGAGATGTGCGTGTTGAGCGTCGGACGCGCTAAAAACAGCGAGCCTCTGCTCGTGAGACCGCGGGTGTCGAACGCTTCGATCTGGCCGCTGGATACGCCGAAGTGCACCATCATGCCGCGCGGCTTCAGGCAGTCGAGACCCTTCAGGAACGTCGCCTGGCCGACCGAATCGTAAACCACATCGACCCCCGCCCCGCCCGTGAGCCGTTTCACTTCCGCGACCCAGTCCACCTGATCGTAGAGGAGCGCGTCGCTGGCGCCGGCTTCGCGAGCCAGTGCAGCCTTCGGCGGCGTGCCGGCCGTTCCGATGACGCGCGCACCCAGCATGGTGGCGATCTGCACCAATAATCGTCCCGTGCCGCCCGCGGCCGCGTGCACCAGCGCAGTGTGTCCGCTCTTCAGCGGGAATGTCGAATGCGATAAATAGTGCGCCGTCATGCCCTGCAGCATGGCGGCAGCAGCGCTCTGGAAATCGACGCCATCGGGAATCCGGACCAGCATGCGCGCCGGCACTGCAGCATACTCTGCATACGATCCGCGCACCATGCACCACGCCACGCGGTCGCCCGGCCTGAACGATGACGATTCGGACCGCTCCACAGTTCCAGCGCCTTCCGAACCCAGCACGGCGGGAACCGGGATTTTATTGATCCCGCTGCGCTGGTTGAGATCGGTAAAGTTCACTCCAGAGACAGCGACCTTCACCAACACTTCTTCTTTTTGAGGCTCGGGCGTGGGGCGGTCGCCCAACTGCAGAACTTCGGGGCCGCCGGTTTTTTCAATATAGACGGATTTCATTAGACTCCACGAAACTCAGCCTTACGCTTTTCCATAAACGCGCGCCGGCCTTCGCGATAATCGGCGCTCTCGAAGCACTTCTGCACCAGAGCGTCACATGCCGCGACGTCGGGACTCTCTCTACGCAGCTCGCGCAGGATGCGCTTCACGGCCTGGATCGTCAACGGCGCATTCCCGGCGATGGTTTCCGCCAGCTCACGCACGGTGCGATCGATCTCCGCATCCGGTACGACCCGATTGATAAGACCAACGCGAGCGGCTTCAGCGGCATCGAACTGGCGAGCGGTCAATAGCATCTCAGCCGCAAACGGCGGACCCACCAGATCCACGATCCTGCGCACGTTCTCATACCCGTAACCCAGGCCCAGCTTGGCGGCGGGCACCGCGAAACGGGCTGTATCGTTGGCGATGCGCAGATCGCAGCACGCGGCGATTCCCACGCCTCCGCCCAGACAAAATCCCCGGATCATGGCGATGGTCGGCTTCGTCCCATTGAGCAGCGCCGCAGAAAACCGATCCACAGAAGCGTTGTATTCGGCAACGGCGTCGAGCGTTGCCCGTTCGTCTTCGAACTTCGAAATATCCGCGCCGGAGACGAACGCTTTTTCGCCCGCTCCTGTCAACACGATCACGCGGATGGCTGGATCGCGCTCGAAGGCTTCCAGCACCGTAGCGGCGCCGCGCCACATATCCAGCGACATCGCATTATGCCGCTCCGGATTGTTGAAAGTGAGGGTCCCTATGGGACCGCTGGTGGTTGAGAGTATCTTGTTCACACGTCTCCTCAGACGATCTGCCTGCTATGCAGATCGGCGATTTCCGCCGGCGCGAGCCCTAAAGATCCCAGAATTTCATCCGTGTGTTCGCCGCACTCCGGAGGCCGCCGCGTCAACGCGTGAGGAGTCCGCGACAATCGCACCGCTTGCGCCACCACCTTCAGCGGATGGTAGTACGGCGATTCGATTTCATCCACCATCTTGAGATGCCGCACCTGAGGATCGGCAAACACCTGATCTACGGAATTGATCTGCCCGCAGGGAACGCCCGCGGCATTCAGGCGTTCGATCCACGCGGCACTCGTATCCGACCCGAGGTGCCGCTCGATCTTCGCGGTGAGGACATCGCGATTCTCGGATCGCTTCGCAGCGGTCGTGTATCGAGGGTCTTCCAAAAGCTCCGGAGCTCCGAGAGCAGGACACAATCGTTCCCACATCTTCTGCCCGCTTGCGCCGATGTTGATGTAGCCGTCGGCGGTCTTGAACGCTCCCGTCGGAATATACAGCGGATGATTATTACCGGCCTGCCGGGGGACCTCGCCCGCGTTGAGCCATCGGGACGCCTGAAAGTCCAGCATGAAAATCTGCGCGGCCAGAAGCGACGTGGTCACCCATTGGCCCACTCCCGACGCCTGCCGCTCGACTAACGCCAACAGAATGCCTTGGGCGCATAGGAGCCCAGCGCAGAGATCGGCGATGGGGATTCCCGCGCGCACAGGACCCTGGCCCGGCAGTCCGGTAACCGACATGAACCCGCCCATGCCTTGCGCAATCTGATCGAACCCCGGGCGATCGCTATATGGGCCATCCTCGCCGAAGCCGGAAATACTGGCGTAGACCAACCGCGGATTGATCTCGCGCAGGGCAGGATAATCGATGCCCAGCCGGCGCTTCACGTCCGGCCGGTAGTTCTCGACGATCACGTCAGCGTCCTTGACCAGGCGTTTCAGAATCGCCACGCCTTCGGGGGTCTTCAAATTGAGCGAGAGGCTGCGCTTGTTGCGATGCAGATTCTGGAAGTCCGGGCTATCGCGCTCGCCGCCGCCAAAGGGATCGACGTCGCCTTCCTTGGCGGGCTGTTCGATTTTGATCACGTCCGCGCCCCAATCCGCCAACTGGCGCACGGCAGTTGGCCCGGAGCGCACGCGCGTCAGGTCCAGCACGCGAATGGAGGCGAGTGGTGCCATGCGTCGGCTATTATATAGGGTCGCCATAGGAGGACTGCGCAGAATGGGCCAGCGTGTGAGCATCGAAATACCGGGATTCGAGCACGATAATCCCATTCCAGCGGCGTGCCGCGTAGGACCGCTCCTGATCACCAGCGGCGTTTCCGGCAAAGAGCCCTACAGCGGCAAGTATCCCGAGGGCATCGAAGCGCAGTGCGCGCAGATGTTTTCGTCGATCCGCGAGATCCTGAAAGTCGCCGGGGCCACGCCGGACGACATCGCTAAGATCAACGTCTGGATCAGGGATCGGACGCTTCGGCCGCACGTCAACAAGGAATGGCTGGCGATGTTTCCCGATCCGCATTCCCGTCCCGCGCGCCATACCTTTCAGGAACCCGATCTGCCGCCTGGAATGCTGGTACAGTGCGAAGTGATCGCGTATATTGGCGACTGGAAGCTGAGAAGCGCCAAGCGATTTCTAGGGGAGACACCGGAATGATTATCGACATGCACGCGCACGTCTGCGCGGCACCCGAGCTTTACCAGTGGAAAGCCGTGCAGATGTCGGCACGCGGCGCGCACGGTTTCGCGGCCAAGAAGTTCGCCGATGACTGGGTGCGCGATCACCCCGACACCCAACGCAACTTGCGCGTGATGGATTCCGTCGGAACCGATGTGCAGTTTTTATCACCGCGGCCGTTCCAATTGATGCACGCCGAGAAGCCAGTCAAGATCATGGAGAGTTGGGCGGCCGCGAATCACAATTACATCGCCCAGCAGGTGAAGGCGTTTCCCCATCGCTTTCAAGGCGTCTGCGCCATTCCGCAGGCCGCTGGCGCACCCATCTCCCTGGGCTTCCCCGAAGTCGATCGCTGCGTGAAAGAGCTGGGCTTCATCGGCTTGCTGATCGACAGCGACCCAGGCGAAGGCGACAGCAGCACGCCGACGATGGGCGACGAGTATTGGTATCCCCTGTGGGAGAAAATGGTCCAGCTGGATCTGCCGGGCCTGATCCATTCCACTGGATGCAAGCACGGGCGCGAGAACTATAGCCAGCACTTCATCAGCGAAGAGAGCCTGGCCGTGCTGTCCATCATCAATTCACGCGTGCTGCAGGATTTCCCGAAACTCAAGATCGTGGTATCGCATGGCGGCGGATCGGTTCCCTACCAGATCGGGCGCTGGCAGGCGGACTACGTCCTCAAGGGCGGCGGTACCGTGGACGAGTTCAATCGCCGGTTGGGCATGCTGTACTTCGATACCTGCCTGCACGCTCGCAAATCGATTGAGCTGCTGCTGGGGATAGCGGGCAGTGAGCACGTGCTGTTTGGCACGGAGAATCCGGGATCGGGCTCGGCTCCCAATCCGGAAACCGGGAAACCTTTTGACGACATTAAGCCTCTCATTGATGCCATCCAAACGTTGACAGACCAAGACCGCCGCAACATTTTCGAAGATAATGCCCGGCGGCTGTTTACCCGGCTGCAAATTCCGCGCGCGCAGGAAAGTGCCGTTTCGAGGTAAGCATGGCTCGGATCACATTCGGACTCGCCACCTCGCACGGACCTATGCTGTCGATCGCCCCGGAGTACTGGCAGGATCGCGTTTCCTTCGATCGCGAGAATCCTCAGCATTTCTATAAGGGCAAGACGTACAACTTCGATCAGATGGTGGCTCTGCATAAGAACGCTCACCTCGCCGATCAGATCACGCCTGAAATTTCTTTAGAGCGTTACACGCGCTGCCAGAACGCGATCCGTTCGCTGGCCGATTATTTCGACCAGCATCGTCCGGACATCGCCGTGGTCGTGGGCAATGACCAGATGGAGATTTTCACCGATCAGCACGTGCCGGCCTTCGCCGTGTTCTGGGGCGACCACGTGGAAGGACACCCCAGGTCGCCGGAGTTTCTGGCCAAGCTGAATCCCGCAGTAGCCCGCGCCGAGGCCGACCGGACGCCGTCTGTCTACACCGAATATCCCTGCTCCCCCGAGCTCGGGAAGCACGTCATCCAGAGTGTGATTTCGGATGGCTTCGATGTCTCGCAGCTCACGAAACTTCCGACCGGTTCTATCGGCTCAAATGCCGTGCCGCATGCCTACGGGTTCGTTTACCGGCGCATCATGCGCGATAAAGTGCCGATGCAGGTTCCGGTGTTTGTGAACACGTTTTATCCGCCGAATCAGCCCCCCGCGGGACGCTGCTACGAGTTCGGCCGCGCGCTGGCCCGCGCGATTTCCTCCGTCACTCCGACGGACTTGAAGGTCGCATTCATCGCATCCGGCGGCATGACGCATTTCGTCCTGGACGAAGCTTTCGATCGGGAATTGCTGGACGCGATGCAAAAAGGCGACGCGGCCAAGCTAGCGGCCGTTCCCGAAAATATGTTCCAGGCCGGGACGTCGGAGATCAAGAACTGGATCGTCGTCGCCGGCGCTATGGCCGAGGCTGGCCTCAAGATGGATGTAATCGACTACGTGCCTTGCTATCGTTCGGAAGCGGGCACCGGCAGTGCGATGGGTTTTGCGCGTTGGTGTTAAGAGTGCGGTGTTAGTTTAAGGAGCAATCTATGTATCGCTGGTTGGCCTGCTTCCTCGTTTTGACGCAGCTCTCGTGGCCCCAGCAGCTCCAGAAAATCACCATCAACTACGCCACTCGAACCGGCCAGGTCTGGCCGCTCTACATCGCCAAAGAAGGCGGCTACTACCAGAAATACGGGCT
>Ga0157378_10000432_pt1 | contig 40837 bp, 34 predicted proteins | sample M65metaG_FD_115309 | JGI IMG/M metagenome (GOLD analysis project Ga0157378, IMG submission 115309) | Miscanthus rhizosphere microbial communities from Kellogg Biological Station, Michigan, USA - M6-5 metaG | ecosystem: Host-associated > Plants > Roots > Rhizosphere > Soil | place: USA: Michigan... | reverse complement strand
GCGGATGTCGGCGTCCCGATCGTAGACCTTCGGCCGATGACCGAGATCGTCTCCCAGTCGGTCAGCATCCGCCGCTTTGAGCTGGCGCTCGCTTCTCTGTTTGGAATGTTCGCCTTAGCCCTGGCTGCACTCGGAATTTATGGCGTAGTGGGCTATTCGGTGGCCAGCCGCAGGCAGGAAATGGGGATAAGAACCGCGCTCGGTGCGCGCTCCTCCGATTTGCGCAGTCTTGTCCTGTTCGAGGGAATGTTGCCGGTCACCGTTGGATGGGCGGGAGGCATTCTTGCGGCAGTCGCAGCTGGCTCCCTGATGAGGAGTCTGCTGTTTAGTGTTACTCCGCACAATCCGGCGACGATTGCTTGCGTGAGCGCGGTGGTTCTCGCAACTGCGGCCCTGGCGTGTTACATCCCCGCGCGCCGTGCCGCCAAGGTCAATCCCATGGTGGCGCTGCGATACGAATAGTTCAGGAGTAGACCCATGAATCTGTGGCGTGATTTGCGTTTCGGATTTCGGCTGTGGAAGAAGAGCTACGGCTTTGCCGCCATCGCTGCCCTGACTCTGGCGCTCGGGGTTGGCGCGACCACCGCGATCTTCAGCGTCATCTATGCGACGTTGTTCGAGCCGATGCCTTATCCCGAGCCCGATCGGTTAGTCGTTCTGTGGTCGAAGGTGAATGACTTTCACAATGTGGTCTCGGCAGGAGACTTCCGCGATTGGTTGCAGCAGAACACCACGTTCCAGTCGATGGCAACCTCAAGCGGAGTGAGTTTCAATCTGTCCATGCCGGGTTCAGCGCCTGAAATGATCGACGGCGGGCGCTCCACCCCGGGCCTTTACGACAAAGTCTTCGGCGAAAGACCGTGGATGGGCCGTTACTTCCTCCCCGAAGAAGCACAGGCTGGGAAGGATCACGTTATCATCATGACCCATCGTTTGTGGGAGCGCCTGGGATCCAATCCCAACATCATAGGGACACAACTCAGGCTAGACGGCGAGATTTATGAGGTCATTGGGGTGCGGCCCCCCGGTCAAGCCGACCGGATGGCGGGCGACATCTTCGCTCCCCTGACGTTCAAACCCGAACAACTGAATCATGATTTTCACTGGCTGCTGGTTTTCGGCCGCCTGAAACCTCGGGTGACGTTAGCCCAGGCGCAAGCCGATATGAATGTCGTGGCCGGTCGGATCGCACATGACTTTCCAACTTCCAACAAAGGCTGGGGAATTTATGTTGAGCCGCTGCACAACAATTTCCTCCCCAAAGAAGTTGTCAAGACCATGTGGCTGCTCATGGCTGCTGTGGGGTTTGTCCTGCTGATCGCTTGCGTCAACGTTGCTAATCTTCTTCTCGCGCGCGGAACGACCCGGCAACGTGAGGTGGCGATGCGGTCTTCGCTCGGAGCTACCCGCTGGCAGATTTTTGCGCAATTGCTCAGTGAAAGCGTGGCCCTGGCCAGTATCGGCGGAATCGCTGGGACGGCACTGGGCTTCGTGATGATCAAAGCCTTGCTCGTCACCATGCCGCAATACACCCTGCCATCAGAGGCGGACGTCCGGCTGAGTGTACCCGTCTTGCTCTTTACGTTCGCAACCACAATGATTGCCGGCGTGCTGTTTGGCTGCGCGCCGGCATGGCAGGCGTCGAAACTCGATTTGAATGAGACGTTGAAAGAAGGCAGCAGGGGCCTGGGTTCATCCGCGAAGCACCGTCTGCGCCGCTCGTTGGTTGTCGTCGAGTTCGCGCTCGCCCTAGCGCTGCTTGCCGGGGCTGGGTTGGCGCTTCACAGTTTCTGGAACCTGGCGCGAGTCAATCCAGGTTTCCGCATCGATCACCTGCTTACCTTCAATCTGCCCGTACCACAAGACAAACTCACCAAGCCTGAGCAGATCGTTGCTTTCTATCGCCAGCTTCTCGACCGTGTCCAGGCATTGCCCGGAGTCGTCCAGGCAGGCGTGGCAAATGGTCAGCCAATCACTGGCGCGACCATGGGGATGCCGTTCAGCGTTGAAGGCCAGACGGTTGCCGACCCGTCCTCTCGCTCAGGCGCAGCCTTCGTGCTGACTACGCCCGGTTACTACCACACGTTCGGAATTCAAATGGCCCAAGGACGCACGTTTACCGAGGAAGATCGGGCCGGCAGCGTTCCCGTCGCGATCGTGAACCAGGCTTTTGCCGATCGCTACTTGAAAGGTATGGATCCGGTCAAGCAGAGGCTCATGATTGAGCAACTTATTCCCGGAGTCGCAAAGCTGGGTCCAACCATTCCGTGGCAAATTGTCGGTGTGTCACGAAACGTCCACAACAATGGAGTTCGAGGCGATGGTTTCCCCGAGATCGACGTGCCCTTCTGGCAGAGTCCCTGGCCCCAGGCTCTTATGGCGGTCCGCACTACCGTTGATCCAGAAATGGTGACCAAGGCTATTGCGGCCCAACTGCACTCGATCGACCCCGACCTCGCCATGGCGAACGTCAAGACGATGACGCAGATCGCGAGCGAGTCGTTAGTTAGCGACCGGTTTGTGTCCTTATTATTTGGGACCTTTGCCACGGTCGCGCTTCTGCTGGCCGGGATCGGAATCTATGGCGTAATGGCGTTCATGGTTGCCCAGCGCACGCACGAAATCGGTTTGCGAATTGCGCTCGGAGCCAACGAACGGGAGGTTTTGCGGATCATCTTGAGAGAAGGCTTGGCCCTCGCCGCGGTCGGCTTGGCTTTCGGACTCGCAGGCGCCTGCCTGGTTGGCCGTACGATGCGCAGCACCCTTTACAACGTGGGCGCGATTGACTTGCCGGCTTTCGCCGCCGTCGCCATTGTCCTGCTCGCAAGCGCCATGCTTGCCTGCTACTTCCCCGCGAGGCGGGCGACGAAAGTCGATCCCATGGTGGCCCTTCGATACGAATAGGAGCAAACATGTCTGGAATCATTCAAGACTTACGATATGCAGTCCGTCAGGTGCGCAAGGCCCCGGGATTTGCAGCCGTGGCGGTGATCACGCTGGCGCTCGGAATTGGCGCGAACACTTCAATTTTCTCAGTAGTAAATGGCTTGTTGTTGCGCTCGCTTCCTTTCCCGGACGCGGACCGACTGGTGCGCGTCTGGCATACACCCCCGCAGAGCAGTTTTCCCGGAATCAGTACGTTTTCGATCTCGCCTGCCAACTTTCTCGACTGGCAAAGCCAGAACCACGTGTTCTCGAGCATGGCCATCTATGGGTTCGGGGGGTTCACGCTGACTGGAGGCGACAAGGCTGAACAGGTGACTGGAAGCCGTGTTTCGGCCGCATTCTTCTCGACGCTTGGCGTCCAGCCGATGCTGGGACGCCTGTTTTCTGCGGAAGAAGATCACCCAGGTCACTCCAACGTCGTCATTCTCAGCCATCGCTTCTGGCAGGAACGCTTTGCCTCAAACCGCGACATTGTAGGACGGGATATTACGCTCGATGGGACGAAATATTTGATTGCCGGAGTCATGCCTCCCCAGTTTCGCTTTCCTGATTTTGCGCAGGTCTGGACCCCATTGGCTTGGACCGACCAGGAAAAGGCGGTTCGTGACAATCACAACTATCTGGCGGTCGCACGTCTGAAGCCAGACGTAGACCTGAAGCAGGCGCAAGCCGAGATGAACACAATTTCCAGCCGGCTGGAGCAGCAATATCCCGCCGATGACAAAGGATGGGGAGCTTTGTTGCGTCCGTTGCAAGCGGATTTGGTCAGCGACGTTCGGCCGGCTCTCCTCGTGTTGCTGGGAGCGGTGGGCTTCATTCTGTTGATCGCTTGTGTCAACGTCACCAACTTATCCTTGGCCCGAATCTTCAGCCGGCATAAGGAAATTGCAATCCGCACGGCCATGGGTGCAAGCTCTGCCCGTGTGATCCGGCAAATCGTGGCAGAAAGTGTCCTTCTGGCCTTGCTCGGTGGCGCGCTTGGACTCACCTACGCACATTTCGGCGTTCGCCTGATCATGAACTTTCTCTCCAACGTGTCCGCCTCGACAGAAGTGAACATCGATTTCAAGGTGCTGGCGTTCACGGCTGTGGTGTCTGTGCTGGCGGGCGCGGCTGCTGGCATATTGCCTGCGCTACATCTAAGCCGTGCGAATGTCAATGACGCTTTGAAACAAGGTCTCGGGCGCGCGGGTAGCCATTCGGGCGGGAACCGCACACGCAGCGTTCTCGTGGTGGTTGAAGTCTCCCTATCGCTGGTGCTGTTGATCGGTGCAGGGCTGATGATTCGCAGCTTCCAAAGCTTGCGAAGCGTCAATCCCGGATTCGATCCTCAAGGCGTGCTGACTATGACGGCCGCCATTTCGCGCACGAAATTTTCGACTGCTACGCAACAGATCAGCTTTTTTGAACGCACGCTGGAGCGCATCCGTTCCCTGCCAAGTGTTACAGCGGCAGGCGTGATTGATGACGTTCCGCTCGGCGGCGGCGGGTCGCACCAGCCGATCGCCGTCGAGGGTCGCCCAGTTGTCCCCATGTCCGAGCAGCCGGAGGTCGATGTTCGGCTCATGAGTGCAGGGTATCTCAACGCGCTTCGGATTCCGGTGCTACGCGGTCGCGACTTCGACAACGGCGATGTTGCCGGGCGCCCGTCGACCATTCTCATCAGCGCGTCGCTGGCAAAGCAATTTTGGCCGGGAGAAGACCCTATTGGGAAACACATCACCTTGACATTCTTCCCCGGGGTCGCACGCGAGATTGTGGGCGTCGTTGGAGACGTAAAAGGAGACGGGTTGGACCAAACGCGAGCACCCGCAACCCTTTACCTTCCTTTCGGCCAGCTCGCGCCGCCAGCCGATCAACAGTGGCGGTCCTTTCCTCTGGCCCTAGTCGTGCGTTCGGGTTCCAGTCCCGAAACGATGATTTCTGCCGTCACGAACGCCATTCGTGAAGAGGACAGTACGATCCCTGTTACCGATGTCTGGACGATGCAAGAGCTGGTCACGAAGTCACTTTCTTCGCAACGGTTCAGCCTGTTGTTGCTCGGTGCATTTGCCCTGCTGGCATTGATTCTGGCGGCCATCGGGATCTACAGCGTCTTATCGTACAGCGTTCGCCGGAGAGTGCAGGAAATCGGCATCCGTCTGGCGCTCGGTGCGACCCTGCTGGACGTTCTTCGCATGATCATCTTTGAAGGCCTGAGGCCAACCCTACTGGGGGTCGCGATCGGCACGGCTGGCGCTCTTGCTCTGGCCCGCGTCATGGCGAGCCTGGTCTACGGGGTGACGCCGACAGATCCATTGACATTTCTTTCCGTCGCGGTCCTGCTGGCCATGGTGGCGTTCGTGGCTACGCTGATTCCTGCATATCGCGCCGCGAAGGTCGATCCCATGGTGGCGTTGAGGTACGAGTGACCGATGATGACTCCCTTCCTGCAAACACATCCCTTATGTTTTGAGGCGATCGAGTGGCTTGTCCGCCTGAACGGCAGTAAACCAACGTTCGACTACGGTTCCATTTCGTATCCCAACGTTCGCGACTGGCAGAAGGAATGACCATGAATGGCCTATTGCAGGATTTCCGTTACGCGGTTAGGCAACTACGAAAAGCTCCAGGGTTCACCCTGACCGCTATTCTCACGCTGGCGCTCGGCATGTGCGCTAGCCTGGCAATCTTCGGCTTTGTGGACGCAGCGCTGATCCGACCATTGCCGTACCCGAATCCCGACCGAATCGTTGAAGCGACAGAAAGCGTTGCTATTATTCCTCGCGCCAATCTCTCGTATTACGACTATCTCGATTGGAAGCGCCTCAATCAGGTGTTCAGTTCCCTCGATGTCTACCACCAGGGCGGCTTCTTGCTGCGCACTGCCACTGGAACCGAGCCGGTTCACTCTGCGGGTGTGAGTGACGGATTCTTCCGCACACTGGGTGTCGCGCCGGTCTTAGGGCGCGACTTCTATACCGGAGAGGACGTTCCGGAAGGGCCGCGAACCGCGCTCTTGACCTATGGCGCGTGGCAGAAGCGATTCGGGGGGCGCAAAGACATCGCCGGTCAGACGGTCACATTGAGTGGCATCCCGTTCACGATCATTGGAGTTTTGCCGCAGAACTTTCAGTTTGCTCCCGCCGGAAACGCCGAGTTCTGGACGACGCTGCATGCCTCCGATGTTTGCGGCCGAAGGCGAAGCTGTCACAACCTGACCGGAATCGCGAGACTAAAAGACGGCGTTACGTTGGAGGCCGCACGTTCTAACATCCAGACCATTGCCAAGCAGCTTGAGTTGCAATATCCCGTCGACAATCGCGGTCAGGGTGCCTTTGTGGATAAGCTCTCCAGCGTGATCTTTGCCGACCTGCGCCCTCCGCTTCTCGCCTTGCAGGTTGGGGCTGGTCTTCTCTTGTTGATTTCCTGTGTCAACGTGTCGAGCTTGCTGCTGGTGCGCTCGGAACGTCGCAAGCGGGAGATTGCCGTGCGCGGCGCATTGGGAGCATCCCGTTTCCGGATGATTAGACAATTCACGACGGAAGGCCTCTGTCTGGCTTTGGCAAGTTGCGCGTTGAGCATCATCGGAGCGCGCGCGACCATGCAAATTCTCAAGGCAATGATCTCGAACGACTTGCTGAATTACATGCCATACCTCTTGGGTCTGGGCATCACTCCGCACGTGTTGGAGTTCGCGAGCGCCCTATGCGTAGGCTCGGTCGCATTGTTTTCAGCCGCTCCCTTGGCACGGATCCCTCTGCGGCATTTGCGGGAAGGGCTGGCCGAAGGCGGTCGCGGCTACGCCGGAACCTTGTGGCGCCGCTTTGGTTCGAACCTGGTGGCGGTGGAGCTAGCGCTTGCGGTCGTGTTGCTTGTGAGCGCAGGTCTTTTGGGCAAAAGCCTATATCGCCTATTGCACGTCGAAGTGGGTTTTCAGCCCGAATATCTCGCCACATTGGATGTTGCGCTATCCGACACCGACTACTCCAAGGAGGAGCAACAGACGGAGGTGGAGCGGGAAATCATTAGCCGGGTCGCTCAGCTTCCGGGTGTTAAGTCGGTTGGGGTCACGACGGTTCTGCCGGTGAGCTACAACGGCAATACCACTTGGATCCGCGTCGTGGGACATCCGTACAACGGCGAGCACAACGAGGTCAACCAGCGTATCGTAAGCCCGGAATTCTTTTCGACTCTTCGAGCTAAGCTTCAACGCGGACGTTATTTAACAGACTCTGACGATGCCTCCAAACCCCCCGTGGTCCTCATCAACCAGGCATTCGCGGGTAAGTATTTTTCGGGCGAAGATCCCATCGGCAAGAAAATCGGAGACCCTCAGCTTTCGCCCAAGTCCATCGCGGAAATCGTAGGCGTCGTCGAAGATGTCAGAGATGGTTCTCTCGATGCAGAGATATGGCCAGCGGCGTATTACTCATTCGCTCAGGCCCCCGATACCTACTTTTCTCTCGTTGTGCGCACTTCGCAAAACGAAGCATCGGTTTTGCCGGCGCTAGTCAATGCCGTCCATCAGGTTGATTCTGGCATCGGTACCCTCGGCGAATCTACGATGGCGGAGCGCCTCAACAATTCACCCACGGCTTACATGCATCGTTCCTCGGCATGGCTGGTGGCAGGCTTTGCCTCGCTTGCTTTGCTGCTTTCGGTTGTGGGCTTGTACGGAGTGATCGCTTATTCGATAAGCTGCAGAACTCGCGAGATCGGTTTACGCATCGCCTTGGGCGCGCAGCGCCGATCGGTTCATCACTTGGTTATGAAGGAAGCCGCCAGGTTGACCGCGATCGGAGTTGCCGCAGGTCTAGTGGGCTCTCTTGCGGTAGCCAACCTCATTCGCGGTCTTTTGTTTGGGGTTCGGGCGTGGGACTCTGCGACTCTGGCCTCCAGCGCAGGAATTCTCGCCTTTGCCGCGCTCGCCGCAAGCTACATTCCGGCCCGCCGCGCCGCGAAAGTCGATCCCATGGTAGCGCTGCGATGTGAGTGAGGGCATGCACGTGCTGATACAACTTCGTTACGCGCTGCGGCAGTTGCGCAAGAATCCGATTGGCGCTGCAACTATTCCGGCGCTGCGAATTGCGCGCATCGATCCGGCGGAAACATTGCGAGAAGAGTAGAAGATTGGCCGAGGCTCACGGCGACATGAATTGGGAAAACGGACTCGTGCAAGACATCAAATTCGCGCTCCGTCAGTTGCGCAAGAACCCCGGATTCACCACGGTGGCCGCGCTCACGCTTGCCCTCGGCATCGGCGGGAATACGGCGATCTTCTGTCTCATCGACGCGGTGATGCTACGCACACTGCCAGTCAAGGATCCCGGACAGCTGGTCTTGTTGAAGTGGAAATCCAAGCGGATTCCACAAACAAAATCTTCCTCGAGCTATGCAAACTGTCCACCGGGCAGCGGACCTGCCTCAGAAGGCGGAGACATCATTTCTGACGTCCCCCTGGACGCCGGGGGATGCTCCTTTTCGTTTCCGTTTTTCGAACAAGTCCGAGCCGGGCAAAATGTTTTTTCGAACGTTGCGGCGTTCGTGCCGGCGGAAGTGAGCGTGAACTCAGATGGCCGCACCAGCCGGGTGCCTGGCCTGTTTGTATCGGGCGGCTTCTTCTCCATGCTGGGGGCGAAAGCGGCGATTGGCCGGCTACTTGACCGAAATGATGATTCTGAAGCCGTACCGCCCGGGCTCGTGGTCAGCCACAGGTTTTGGCAGAACGAGTTAGGCGGAGATCGCCTCGTTGTAGGTAAGCAGGTCTTGATCGGCAAGACGCGGTTTACAGTGGTCGGCGTTACCGGTCAGGAGTTCGCGCAGCTCGATCCCGGCCTTCCATGTGACCTTTGGGTACCTCTCGCATTTCGGGACAAGGTGCCTCCGTACCCGCCCCCGCAAATGGCGCCGAATGCTATATGGCTGGAAATAATGGGTCGACTGGGGCGTGGGGTGAGTACCACCCAAGCCGCATCCGCCCTGAGCGGTACGTTCTCCGTCTCCACGACAAGCGGCCCGGACGCGATACTCAAGCCCAATGACGTCCCGGAAATCGAACTCGCGAGCGCAGCCCGCGGTCTTGCCACCCTTCGGCGAAATTTTTCGCAAGTTCTTTTTGCTCTGCTCGCCGCGGTCGGCCTGGTGTTATTGATTTCCTGCGTCAACATTGCGGGCCTGATGCTCGCCCGCTCAGCTTCACGACGAAAAGAGTTTGGCATGCGCCTCTCGCTCGGCGCGTCGCGAGGAAGGATAATCTCTCAATTACTTACGGAGAGCCTGGTCCTCTCATCCCTAGGGGGCGCGATCGGCGCGGTGCTCGGGAGTTTTGGAGCACGAATCCTCGTAACATTCTTCTCGCGAAGCTGGTCGACGCCTTTGCGGCTTGATGTTCGTCCGGATACTCACATACTGGTTTTCACAAGTATAGTTTCGGTCGGTGTGGGGATTGCCTGCGGCTTGCTCCCGGCCTTCTCCGCGGGGCGCGCGGATTTGGTTTTACTGCTGAAGCTTGACAACCGAGCCGCCGCCATCGGAACACGACGCAAGATCACCCTGGGCAGCCTGATCGTACTGGTACAAATCGCGCTCGCCGTGCCAATTCTTGCCGGCGCTGGCCTTGTCGCACGAACCTTGGTGAACCTGGAAGCCGAAAATCTTGGCTTCAACCCACAAGATCTTGTCGTATTCCGGATCGATTCAACCTACAGCCGGAAAAATCCCAAGGCCCCATATCGCGAGCTTCAGGAGAGTCTTTCATCCTTGCCCGGCGTCACCTCGGTAAGCCGTTCTGGAGTCGCGCTTTTGAGCAATGAAGGTATGGCGGCCCCGATTTTTGCCGAAGGACAATTATCAGCGCAGGCGCGGGCTCACTATCTGCCGATGTCTAGCAACTTCTTCGCGACCATGGGTATGCGCCTGAGAGAGGGGCAAGTCTTCAGCGATCAGGATCAGGAGCAAGGGAGGGGAAAGAACGTTCCAACAAAAGTTGTCGTGAACGAAACGCTGGTGCGGCATCTTTTCGGATCACGCGACCCTCTCGGAAGGCTTTTCCATGTGGGAAGCGAGGCCGGGCCGGCGTACGAAATCGTGGGTGTGGTCTCCGATGCTAAGTATGGCAATGTGAGAGAACCCGTCTGGCCAACCGTGTACGGACCGATCGCCGCCTGGGATGGCCCGATGTACTTCGAGATTCGCACTGCCATGGACCCGAGAGCGATCATTTCTGAGATCCGGCGGAACGTCGCAGGTTTTGATAGCAATCTCCTCATCGCCGATATGAAGACCGAGAACGAGCAGATTGCTCAGGATCTCTATCAAGAGCGGCTGATTTCGGCGTTGTCCGGTTCCTATGCAGTGCTCGCACTGTCGGTGGCCGGCATAGGGCTCTACGGCTTGCTCGCATTTCAGGTCGCCAGGCGAACACAGGAGATCGGAATCCGCCTGGCTCTCGGCGCGCAGCGCCAGCGTGTGCTCGGTCTAGTTCTCTGGCAAGGAGCGCTGCTCGCAGTTTTCGGCACCGTAGTCGGATGCGCGGCAGCGTGGGGTGTGACTCGCTACATGGAGAGCTTCCTGTATGGCGTAAGAGCTGCCGATCCCCTGACGCTCGTCGCCGTAATTGTTTTCTTGGTGGGGGTTTCCGTAATGGCGAGCTATATTCCCGCGCGCCAGGCATCGAAAATCGAGCCCATTGTCGCTTTACGATGCGAGTGAACGAGGGTAAACATTCGGGAGAAAAGATGATCCAACTCAAGAATCTGGAACGCAGTTACAAGACTCAAGCCGGGCAATTTTTTGTGCTCCGCCGCGTGAACCTTGAGATTCGCCAAGGTGAGTTCATCACCATTATGGGTCCATCCGGCGCCGGCAAGTCCTCCTTATTAAATGTGCTGGCGTTGCTCGACGATGCCTGGGAGGGGGAGTACTGGTTTCGCGACCAGGCAGTTCACAAACTGAAGCGAAAAGAGCGGGCCGATTTGGCAAAGAAGAATATCGGCATGGTGTTTCAGAGCTACCACTTGCTGGATGACCTTACCGTCCGCGAAAACATCGACCTCCCTCTTTCTTACAAAGACATCCCGCACAAGCAGAGGCAAGGCATGGTTGCCGACACGCTTGACCAATTTCAGATTGTCGCCAAGAAGGACCTATTCCCCAGTCAGCTTTCGGGAGGACAGCAGCAACTTGTGGGAGTCGCTCGCGCGGTAATTCACAAGCCTCCTCTTCTCTTGGCGGACGAGCCAACGGGCAATCTCCATTCTTCGCAGGCCAAAGAGATCATGGAACTGTTCCGCGAACTCAATCAGCACGGAACGACGATTGTTCAGGTCACCCATTCCGAAGCGAATGCTGCCTATGGTTCGCGGATCATCCAGTTGCGTGATGGGTGGGTGGTGAGTGATACGGCGAATCCTGAGCTTCAGCCATACGAGGCGGTGAAGCAATGAAACTTGCTGGGCGAATGGCGAAGGTTCTTGAATTCCTCGCAGTGTTCATAGTCTCCACGGTTGTATTTGCCCAGTCTGCCGGTGAGCAGCCACAGCCATCCACTAACGCTGGCCTTTCCAACGCGCCTTCCAGAACGGACTATTCTGCAATCTTCACCCTGCCAGGATCGCGCAATCCGCTGAGCGCGTATTCTCCGAGCAACGCTCCCGAGCCGCAGCTGATAAATTCGCCTGGTCTGAACCAGCTCATTCGCGATGGAAAGCTCTATTTGTCGCTCAAAGATGCCATTCGCTTGGCGCTCGAGAATAACCTCGATCTCGCGATCGCCCGCTACAACCTTCCCATCGCCGACATGGATATTCTGCGCACGAAGGCTGGAGGTGTGTTCCGAGGGGTAAATGCCGGCGTTGTACAAGGAACGCCGGGTGGTGGTGTCGGCGGATTTGGCACAGGTGCTCCCGGTGCAGGTGCTGGAGGAACCACGGCCGGGGCGGGCGGCGCAGGCGCTGGAGCTTCCGGACTCGTGCAGTCCACGTTAGGCGTGGGCGCGGCTGTGCCATCCTACGATCCGGCTATCATCGCGTCGATTGGCGCAGAGCATCAGACGACACAACTCGCGAACCAGCGAATTTACGGTGTGCCGCTACTGCAACTCAATACTGGCCAGGCAAATGTCGGCATCACGCAGGCATTCGCGACGGGATCAAGCATTTCCTTCGAATTCAATAATAATCGGCAGACCACGAACAGCCCTTTCTTCAATTTGTCGCCGGCGCTGGGCACGATGTACCGGTTTACAGTACAGCAGCAGCTGCTTTCAGGCTTTGGCTTTGGCCCGAATCTGCGGTATCTACGGATCGCGAACAACAATAAGAAAATTTCCAATATCGCTTTCAAGGACCAAGTGATCGCGACTGTCACGCAGATCGAGAACATCTACTGGGACCTGGTGAATGCTTACGAGCAGTCCCTAGTGAATGAGCAATCCGTGGCCTTCGCCACGCAATCACTTGAGAACGCAAAAAAGCAGCTGCAACTAGAAAGCATTCCTGCCATGGACGTCATGAAGGCTGAAGCTGAAGTCTCTAAGCGCGATCAGGACTTGACGGTCGCGCGGACGAGCCTACAACTTCAGGAACTGCTGATGAAAAATGCGATCACGAAGACGCTCGATGATCCGGTATTGGAAGCCGTGAAGGTAGTGCCAACCGATACCTTGCAGTCAGCACAGATCGTCCCTTTGGAACAGTCGGTCGATCAGTTGATTGCAGAAGCCCTTCATGAGCGGCCAGAACTCGCCGAATCAGACGTGGATCTCGTCAATCGTCAAATCAGCCGGAAAGCAGCCCGCAATGCCTTACTACCGTCTCTTTCTCTGGTAGCTTTCTACGGTGGGTCGGGACTGGCCGGACCCTTGAATCCTGTTTACAACGTGCCAGGGGTGCCAAATGCATCGAACGTCCCCATAGATTTTTCTGGCGCTCTGGCCAATGCATTCAACAATACGGCGCCGGATTACTACGTCGGATTCAACTTGAACATTCCCCTCCGCAATCGGGTCGCAAAGGCGGACCAGTATCGTTCTGAACTTGAATATCGGCAAGCTGAACTCCGGCGTGAGGAGTTGCGCAAACAGATCCGCATTGAGGTCCGCAACGCGGAATACGCACTGGAGCAGACCGCAGCTCGAGTCGAAGCTGCACGGAAGGCGAGGGACCTGGCTCAGAGAACGTTCGAGATTACCCAGAAAGAGCAAACCCTGGGTGCCGGTTCGACCTACCAAACCATGACGGCTCAGCGTGATCTTGCTCTCGCGGAACTAGACCTGGTAACGGCAATGACGGTCTACCAGAAGGCCAGAATTGAGGTGGACCGTGCGGCCGGCTCAACTTTGGATCATAATGGAATCCAAATTCAGGATGCGCTCACCGGGAAGGTAAGCTCCACGACCCCGTAGAAGCATCGAACCAGAGTTCAGGGAATGCCAGCTTCGGCCAAGCCGCACGAGGTAAATGTCCCAGCCGCATTGACCAAAAATCCGGCTGCACCACGCATCTTGGCAGCCGATGATCAGCAGCACATCCTCGAGGCCATCGAGTTGCTGCTTAAGCCTCACGGCTACAAAGTAGATGCTGTCCGCACGCCAGAGCTTGCACGCGATGCGCTGAACAGCGAACAGTACGATGCAGTGCTGATTGACCTCAACTACGCTCGTGATACAACGTCCGGCCGGGAAGGTCTCGACCTCTTGTCCGAAGTCGTCGCTCAGGACAGCACCATGCCGGTCATCGTGATGACCGCCTGGGGGAACGTCGAACTGGCGGTAGAAGCTATGCGGCGTGGGGCGCGTGACTTCATCCAGAAGCCATGGGAGAACGAGCGCTTGCTCTCAATCTTGCGGACGCAGGTAGAGTTACATCGCGCTCTGCAGGAGGCCGAGCGGCTTTCTGCGGAGAATCGCCTGCTCAACGCGCTTGGCAGGCCAGAGTTCATCGCAACATCTCCGAGCATGGTTCCGGTTCTGGAAGCGGTTACTCGCATTGCGCCCTCAGATGCCAATGTACTGATCACCGGCGAGCATGGCACTGGCAAAGAGGTTGTAGCCCGAACCATCCACGCGCTCTCCCTGCGAAAAGACAAGCCTTGGGTTGCCGTTAACACCGGCGGCCTTGCTGAAGGTGTTTTTGAAAGCGAACTATTTGGCCACGTGAAAGGCGCGTTCACGGATGCCCGTACGGACCGTATTGGACGTTTTGAACTTGCCGACCGCGGCACAATTTTCCTGGATGAGATCGGCAATGTTCCTTTCCGGCAACAAGCAAAGCTACTGCGCGCGATCGAATCGGGAGAAATCGAACGGGTAGGGTCGTCGCGCAGCAAGAAAATTGATGCGCGCGTGATCTCGGCGACAAATAGCGATTTGAAGGCGGCATGTGAGGGCGGGCAGTTTCGCGAGGATCTCTTGTTTCGCCTGAATACAGTTGAAGTTCATTTGCCGGCACTCCGAGAGCGACGAGAGGACATTCCCGCGCTGGCCATGCATTTTCTTTCCCATTACGCGTTGCGTTACCGCTGCCAAGTGAAAGGGATCGATCCGACGGCCTTGCAGTCCCTTCTTCAATATTCCTGGCCGGGCAACGTGCGCGAGTTGGAACACACGATGGAAAGAGCTGTCCTCATGGCTCGTACCGACCAGATTCAAACCGGCGATCTCGGGCTAAGTGCGCCAAAAGCACAGGCCCAGAACCTTGAAGAATTGAGTCTGGAAGCCGTTGAAAGTATCCTAATCCGCAAGGCGCTGCAGCGCTTTCAAGGGAACGTAAGCCAAGCGGCAGATGCTCTGGGCCTGAGCCGCGGCGCTCTGTATCGGCGGATGGAAAAGTATGGGCTCTAGCCCAAGCGTCACTGGTTTCGCAACCCGCAAAAAACGAAAGAGCCGTGCTCCATTCGAGCGACGTGTCATCCGTTTTTCAGTTCTGTTGGTAACCCCAGGACTCCTCGTCAGCGGTGCCTTGATTTGGGCACAACCGTGGTCAGTACAGTCCAAGTTGAGTCTCATTGGTGCCCAGTTGCTTGCCTGTCTGCTAATTGGCGCCGCGCTCCACGATGAGATTATCCGGCCACTCCAGACCCTTGCGAACGTGGTGGGAGCCTTACGGGATGAGGACTATTCGTTTCGCGCAAGGCTCGCCATCCCCAACGATGCTCTCGGGGAACTCTCGTTTGAGGTAAATGCGCTCGCCGACTTGCTTGCCAAACACCGCACCGGTGCAATCGAGGCAACGGCTCTGTTGCAACGCGTAGTCGAAGAAGTAGATATTCCCATCTTTGCTTTCGACCCGCAGAACAGCCTGCAACTCGTTAATTCGGCTGGAGAAAAGCTTCTCAATTCCCGCGCAGCCAAAGTGATAGGCAAGACCAGCATTGAACTCGGGTTGGGTACTTGTCTGTCGTGTGAAAACGAATCCCTGATAGAACTGCATTTCGGAACGGACGCCCGATGGTTTGTGCGACGCAGTTCATTTCGACAACAGGGCATTCCACACACACTGGTCGTGCTTTCTGATGTCAGCCGAGCTCTGCGGGAAGAGGAACGACGCGCGTGGCAGCGGTTGATCCGCGTTCTCGGACACGAGTTGAATAACTCGCTTGCTCCGATTAAGTCGATTGCTGGCAGCCTACATTCGCGAGTGGGCAAAGGAGTGATTAGGGCAGAAGAACACCAGGATTTTGAGCGAGGGTTGAGCATCATCGAAAGTCGCGCCGGCTCACTCAATCGCTTCTTGCAGGGATATCGCCTGCTCGCGCAGATGCCTCCTCCATCGTTTCAAAGCTGTTCGATCTCGGCACTTGCTCAGCGCGCTTCCGCCATGGAAACCCGGGTGCCCGTGAAAGTAATCGCAGGTCCTGATGTGACTCTGTTGGCAGACTCGGACCAGATTGAACAAATGCTAATCAACCTACTGCGTAATGCAGCCGAAGCGGTCCTTGAGGAATCAGGCGCCAACACAAATTCCAATGGATCAAAATCCGCAGAGATCTATGAACCCATTATCTTGTCTTGGAGCACAGTGAGGGATGACCTGATCATCCGGATTGAGGACACCGGGCCGGGATTGATGAATCCTACGAACGCATTTGTTCCGTTCTATACAACCAAGCCCATGGGTAGCGGCATAGGACTTGTGCTTTCTCGGCAAATCGCAGAGGCGCATGGTGGTTCGTTAGGACTAGAGAATCATTCGGATCGGCACGGTTGCATGGTGACGATTGTGCTGCCCGTCAAGACGTCTCTTAACTATGACTTGGCCAAAGGGCATCGATGAACCTTCCACACTCCAGCGGACAGAAAACCTGGATTACCAACAAAGCTCGACCTTTTCGCTTATTTCGGAAAAATCCTGCACGCGCCTAAGATACAACCGCTATCAACCGGCCGAATCTTTTAGAACCGGAGTACAAGACCACCAGAGAGACCAAGGCACTCTTCATGGCACGGAGTTTCGTCGTCTTTAGCTTATGGGCCGATGCTGAATGTTGTCCGGATTTCGTAATCTGAACGAAGTATCTTGTTCCGATTTTGGAACAACTGCTCATGAACGAGGAATTAATTCATGTCTTGACATCACGGTTGTTTGCGCATAGTTTATGTTCGCCTCGGCGAAGCGAAGGATGAGGCTTTCATGATCTCATCCGGGGGGCTTGTGCGTCGGGGACCTTCCCAAGAAAAGTAGTTGTGTGCCTGGATCCATCTCTCCGCGTAGCGCGAGCGAGCCGCATTTCGGCATAAACGCACTCGGTAACTGGAAGAGGAAATTGAGGCTGATAAGAATCAGCGGATTCTGTTTTCGACGGAGGAACGATTGTGGCGACGCCCGGCATTTACGATCTCGACAAGGACCTCATCAACTCTGGCTTCCTCGATGGCAATGGGTCTGTGTCTGTTGAGATCACCAATAAGACCAATCCCACAGCACTGCAAAAGATCACCACCAATCAAGCCCTAGGGCAAGATGAATTCGTGGTAGACAACGTCGAAGCTAAAGCCGGTGCACAGGCGAGCAATATTACTTTTCTGAGCGGGAGCGGGAAGGTCGGCTTCAAAGCGAGCGGGGATGTCTATGCGGAACTGGCAGTCTACCCAGACCCCACGAGCAGCACCTTCTTCTCTGCGCTTGGACCAGTGGCGGATACAAAATTCAGCTTATCAAGCGACCCCGAACTCAGCGTTGTCATGCTGAGGTGGGGCGCCGATGCCAAGGTCTCGGGGTCCGGCAGCATCGCGCTGGGAGCGGGCGCGGGTACGATTGACTTTAGCGCCGGCCTTCAGGGGAGTCTTTTCTTCTGCGTTCTTCAGCAACTCCCTCGCAGTACTGGAACGAACGACGCTCTTCGAAGTGTGGCCCAGAGTTGGAAGTTGCCCGTTCATGTTCGCACCGCAGACGACATCAAACCTCGCACACACCTTCTTGCGGAGGTCGGTGGCACTTTGACGTTCTCTGTGTCAGCGACCTTTGGGCACGAATTCAATTGGATCAGGCAGGTGAGCGAGGGGGCAATCGCTGGCGACATCGGATTGAAACTCGAACTCGGCCTTAAAGCTGCGTTTGATTTGACCACACAAGGAAAATACGCAGTAGTGGTCAGCCGCGAAAATGCCGACCCAGTTGTTCGGGTGCGGATTTACAAACTCAAGCTAAATGATTTCGACTTTGCATTGACAGCATCCGTTGCTGCTACGCCTTCTGTGCCCGCGCCACAGAACTTTACGGATCTGGTCAAGGCTACTCTTGGCGTTCACGCGCTTCAGCTCCTCAATGATCTTGAAGACCCAAAAACGATCGATAATTGGATCAACAAATTTGGTCCGCAGTATGTTACGGATCTTGTGAAAAAGGTTACCGGCCTCGACCTTGCAGCCGGAATCGCCAAACTGACAGACCTAGCCAAGCGGTGGCAAGCGCTTCCGAGCACCGCAGCGAGCTTGTTTGTAAAGCTGGCAGAGAAGAATATTCCTGATTTTTCCGATATTCAGCAAGCGGCTCAGCTCGTGGCGAACAAAGACAGCAGCGGTCTTGCGACTTTTCTCGAAACCAAAATCAATAGCCTTGGGCTACCGCTGTTCGCTTCGCCGCTCGGCCAATATTTGGAGGGGCTCGCGAATGCCGGCGCAATGGCCCTCCTGCAATCAATCCCGGACAGCGCCCATCAGGCCGCGCAGAAAGTGGTTGATTTCCTTGAAGGGCAGCCAGTCGAGAAGTTGCTGAGTCAAATTGTAACGGACGTCGACAAACGCTTGGGGCTTGATGCCATCCTTTCCGACCTTCAAGGCGACCCCGCGACTGTTCTCGACAAGTTGCTTTTCAGCAAGCTTGAGACGTTTCTCGGGCACACGCCTGTCCTACAGGACATTCAAAAACTTCAGAGCACAATCAAGACTCTGCTCGGGAAGTTTGGCGATCTGTACAGCAAGGCGGTAAAGGCATTGAACACTACCTACACCGCGCAACTGACCGCCACCTATCAGCAGACCACAACCGACACCGCACTGATCGATGCCGTCTTCAACTTCGGCCACGCCGAGGACGTTCCAGGAGTTACCACTGCTCTTCAGCAACTATTGTCAGGAAAGCTGGACGACTTCTTGACAGAACCGCGTGCAGGGGTAGTGCTCAGAAATGGCGCTCTGACCCATCAGATCAAGCGCCATTCACATGTTGACCTGACGCTACCATTCCTGAAGATAGAAGGAGATTGGATTAGCAACGCAACCACGTCTTTCAACGCAATTGACGAAAGCAGTGGTCGATTGACTACTTATCAGTTGTCATTCACTGGCACACAAGTCAGCAAGAATACCCTCACATCATTGTGGCGGGGACGACACTGGCGCAGCACTTCGATTGCTCTGTCAGCGCAGATTCCGCAGAAGCTTTTGGCGGATGGGATGTTGCGCGTGCATGCCGATACCGAAACTGACCTGCATAGGCTAGGCTCGAGTGCATCCTCTATACGTCTTGAAGTAACCAAAATGACGCTTAGCCAGCTCGATGCTCATGTTGAGCCGTTCGCTGTCCAGTTCATGCGCAAGGCCTTTCCGGATAACGCGGCGTTCGATAAATGGGCCACCACCGGCCATCTTCTGACGGTGCCGGGAAATACACTCGTATCCTTGGATATTATGCTGCCCGCCGCCATCCCGCTGGCCTGGCTGAATAATACCGTTGCTGACAAGAAAGCCGACGTCTACAAGGAATTGTCATTGACCCTGCAATTTCTCTTGAAGCGTTACTTGCGCGATTACTATTTCCGTGACGGCAGTCGCTACGCCAATCTTGCTTCTGCCTATTTGGTCTTGCTCTACGCTGCGATTCCCCCTCGAAATGCGATCGTTGTCAATGGCAATCCTTCCTCGGTATACGACGGCACCTACTGGGATACTGCGGACATTAATGCGGTGAAGGCAATGGCCGCAGCCGCGCGAGACAACACATCTGCGCAGGGTTTCAAGGCGCAGCTCGCAGGAGCGAAGGCGCGTTTGCTGGCTGCTGGGCAGTCGGACCTTGCCGACCGTTTCGATCCCACCGGCGGAGTCACGGACTTCTTCAATCAGGCCATGACGGATATGAACCTGGGTTTACTCAAGAATTCCTTGTTGTTGGGTGAAAGCCAGGTTGTTTCAGCTGCACACGCTGCTGCATTGGATGCAGCCGCTTTCAATGCATTGGTGGACGCCAACAAACCTGTAGAGGCTCTGAAAGCGTTGGCTGATTTTGGCAACAAGGTCGGAGACGCTTTTAACCATGATCTTTCAAGCCTGTTCGTCGAAGACAACGATGCATTGCAACGATTGTCCGCTCTCATCTTTGCACAAGCAGCGACCGTGTTCGACCCGACTCTTCCCGTCACAAACTTCGACTCCACACTTAACGTGACGGTGCTAAAGCCCGGAGCTGCGATGCCATCGGACTTTCCAGACTTTACAGTTGCTAGCGACGATATTCTCGTTTCGCTGAACGCTGCGAGCTTTGGTCTGTGACGAGTAGACCCGTTGTTAGGCTCGAGCACGACTTGGTGGGATAACTGCCATGCGGCCCGCAGGAGAAAACGACTGTAGTCCGCCTCAATCCGCGCAGCCGGCTGTCTCTCAAGAGGACTCGGCGTTTGCAAACGTGGAACCCTCGCCAGACGTCGCAGATTGGCCATAGTCCCACTTTGAGTCGGCAGTGGTGGAACGAGCCGGTCGTCTATTCATGGTTTCCCGCCCTTCTGCGTTTTTTGATACCGCTCGAGGCCAATGTTGTCGAGGAACTGCATCGCCGCTTTGGCTACTTCCTCGGCGTGCTCACGTGGGACAACAATCACGCCGTCCCCGTCTGCCATTACAACATCTCCGGGACGGACGAGTACGCCGCCCAGGTTGATCGGGCGATTTACCGATTCGATTTCATTACGGCCCGGGCGGAATCCGCGCCCTTTTCGTTTGTGGTACGCGGGGACTTTGTGAGCGATGATCTCGTCACTATCTGCCAGACCGCCGCTAGTGATGACCCCTAGCATTCCCAGCTTTTGCCACTCCAGAATATTGGATGAGCCGATGCTGCGAGTGTCTCCGTCACCCTCGGCATCAAGTACCAGTACGCAACCTGGGAAAAGTGCATCCATGAACGGTTCTCCGGTGATGTTGTCATACCAGTTACCGACTTCCTCTGGGGGGATTTTCGCTAAACGCTTGTTCGTGGGAACGTATCGTGCCGTCACGGCAATACCCACGATGCGGTGAGTGAAATTTTGCGTGTCGCGCCAAAGTGGCTGGATGGCTTCGTCGGCGATGCCAACGTCCTGCAAACCAACCACATCCATTCCATCTGAGACATCCGAAACGCGTAACGGTGCATAGAGCTTCAGGATGCTCTGATTGTCTTCGAGGGAATATCGCTTATATGGAATGAAGAGCTGCACCTCGTTCGGCACCGTCTTCGGAGCTAGTTGCGCGGGAGGTGGCTGCGGCTTGGTCTGTTGATTCTGGGCAAGCGTCGGTACGTTGAAGAGGCCTGCCAGAAAGAGGATGGACAACGGCTTTCGCAAAGTGCTCATGAATCCTCCGGACGCACTGAAACCCGCACGTGGCTATACGCGTTCACTTCTCAAGGTTGAAATACAGCTTTGCGCTATTTTCCCCGTTCTCATTTTCCATTGAATAAAACGAAGCATCGATCGCGCCCAACGGCTTGATGGCAATGCCCAGTGTCTTTCCATCGATCAGTCGTTGTAAAACTGGATGACCAATGGTCAAATAGGTCTTTCCGCCATCTCCCTCCGTAATCGGCCAATCGATGATCATCTGCGTGTTGAGTACCCGATTAAGCGGCTGATAGTGACAAAAGCTATCGGTGGTCACAGTTGTTTGGTCCCATTTGGGATCGCCACCTAAGATTTCAACAACCCTCACCAGCCCGAAGTCCTTGATGCGCTCCGCTTTTTGCTGCACTGAGTGCGTCGTCAATTCCAGCAATCCGTGGCCGGCCACCTTCTTTCCAGCAAATTCCTTCAGGTCCCAACGCAAGATCACATAATGGGTACCATCCACAGTGAGCAGGTTGATCTTCTTACCCGATGCATCCTGGACGTACCAATCATTGGCGTTGACATCTGGGTTTTCAATATCAATCGAACTGTCCGCCGCGACTTTAATTTTCTGACCAAAACTTCTTGGGTCCGCTAGGGGGGGATGGTAAGGAACTGCCTCGCCTTTATCGGGTCCTGCCGTGGCGGCATCAATGAGGTCCACTTTTATGTAATCAATATCCAGACGGTATTTTTCCAGCCCCCAATCCATTAGCGCTAAGTGACCAAAAATTGTGTCTCCAGGTTTAGCATCGAAGCCACGGGTGGTCATGCTGAACGTATGCCAGTGGTCAGTGTCTGGGATGTCATATTCCATCAGTTGAGACTCATAGTCCGTGGTTCGTTGCGTCAAGACCTGCAGATTGATCCGTCGCGGCGCATGGCTCGATCGAACCCTCGCTTCAATGCGAAATTCATGGCCTGGCTTTTGCATGAGCGTGAGGTCCATATTGTCGGAGACTTTTCGCTCAATCAGTGCCCACCAGATTCCACGCCTGTCGGTTGTTCCATCTACGAAGATCGAAGCGTAGCCTGGCCCTCCCAGGCGGAAGTCCATGGTGGCGGTGCCGTCGCCAGTTTTAAAAAACCAGCCATTGTCCGGATCAAGTCTCAGATTGTCAAATCCGTCTAAGAACTGCGCCGATATCAGCCGAGACTGACCGAGCGCGATCAGCACGAGCACAGCGTAATGTATAGGGTGCCAACTCATTCCGAAGCTGTTGTCTTAGCCAGCATGGCGCAGTGGTGCGGGACCACGATTGAAGAGCGCCCGGATAATATGTCATCGCATTTGTCGTGTCAATTGGCTCGAATCGTTCGCGTGTTCTTAAAACAGCCTAAATATGGCGGAGAAAGTGGAAGTTCCTCCCTCTCCTTGAGTTTTCTATATGGAATAGATTTTGAAAGGTTGTAGAAGTATCGGGTGGCCAAGCAAAAAACCTATCGGCAGAGGAAGGCGCGGCGGTTCCCGCGACGAGGAACGCCGCGCCTGCCATGAGAAGCACAGCGCACGACACACTCATGGGTTTGTCACAAAGATCACCGACTTCGCCCAACTCCCCCTTGTATTGTCGTAGGTCTGAACCGTAACGCGATGGGTTCCTGAGGTGGCGAGGCTGATTGTCGTTCCGATCGGCAACGCCTTCACGTTCGGATAGTCTGCGTGCACGACTCCATCCACAAAAATCTGCATGTGCCCCGCGCTATCTGGCCCGGAAGCAGCTGCGGAAACCCCAAACGTCAATGGAACGTGACTGCCATCGTGCGGCGTCGTAATGTGAGTGATCTCAGTATCGGGTCCCCCAAAAGAGTTTGGGAACGTCAGGGTGTACTGGTTATGGCGAGTTCTGCCTCCCTCAGCCAACGGCACTTTAGTTTAGTGCCTGCACTCTCCAACCGAACCCATTCCCTACTTCGGCATGAGTCCGTAACGATCAGTGCTTACGTGCGTTTTAGGGTGGCGGAGAGAGTGGGATTCGGACACGAACCCGCTACACAGGTTTAGCGCAGATTTATTAGATTTCTTTCAAAATCCGCCCGTGCACGATTCCACCCGGGAAAAGATTTTTCAGAAAGCGGTAGGCCGCCTAACTTTCGTTTCAGCGGCCTTACGAGATTAATTCTCGGTGAGTGTAAGTGACGCCTGCTGGGCCTGGCATTGCCCATAGTCGTTCTTCACCGAAAGCACCTCCAGTTGGTCAATTCCGGCCTCTCCTTTTGCCTTCTTACCGACCACGGACACGCGGTTACCTGCCGTAACCGGAGTGCCGGTGAGCTGGTAAGAATGCCTGCTGTTCTCGGCATTCAAGGTCTTGCCATCGGAACTGACGCACCCCACAACTGCCGCATGGCGGTGGTGCAGCGCGTAGAACAGCAAGCCCGCTCCCGCAGCACCTGCGGCGATTCCCGCGATTGCGGCCCCATGGCCGTAGCTCCGAGAACCTGGAGTGTAGGTTCCTCCTGTGCCCCCACTTCCGCCCGTGCCTCCTGGGTACTGAGCCAATGCCAAGCCGCACGCGGTAAAGATGACGACGGCAACGCGAAACCCCTGTGAAACCAATTTCCCTTGCTTAAGATTCATTTGCCCTCCTTGGCTGAAATCGAGTGTAGGAGGTGCAAACACCGAGCGTTGTCGTGAGCTCGTCAAATTCGAGTCAAGTCTGTGTCCCCTAACCGGTGCCAATCGACTTGTCGCCGTAAAATCGCCAGAATCCAAGTTAACGGTGCCGGAAGCCACTCGCTTGCAACATCAATGACGGTATTGAGTAGGTGAGAGAACAAATATGGGCAGCCAAATCCAAGCCCGTACCGGGGCTAATCGTCCTGCTGCCCCGTCTTTTCTGCTGTGGCCGAGTGTCAGCCCTCAAGTTCGCCCAGCCGGACTGTCGGGGACTCAGTTCGGCAACACACGCCATACCGCTGCCACAGCCTAAACCATGGGCTATGCGCGAGCATCTCGTCGTGCCTTCGGTTGGCAGCAGAGATGTCGCTTGCGCTGAATGGCCTAATATCGGGCGCTTCGAACATTTCCTGTAGCTGCTCAATCTCGTCAATGATGCGTTCAACGTCCATTAGGCCTCAATCATCTAGTACGAAGTGCGAATGGGTCAAACGGAAGCGCGATTGGTCTTTCCTGAGCGATTCGTGCATTGTCAGCCCATGCGCCAGCGCCCGCAACTAACACCCGCTACTCTTGCCAACGGGCACAGAGTACCATGTGAAAATGAGGAGAATAAGTCCACAATGCCTCGACTCGAACCCGTCGGATCGCTCGGCGCAAGCCGATGTCCTTCTTCGGGAAGAGCCCGACGAGGAAGAAGACGAAGAGGAAGACGAAGGCGACCGCAAAGAAGATGACGAGGATGAAGACACAGACGACGGCTACTCGGAGCGAGCGTGCCCTATTTGTATCAGTGGGTGAAGAATGACGCGCGAAGAGTTCGTCAATGTTGCTGAGGAAACCTTGGATTGCCTCCCGGAAGAATTTCGTAGCCGTATCCAGAACGTTGCCATTTTGGTTGAGGATTATCCGCCGAAGCAGTCACGATCCCAGCCGGGTCAGCAAAGGCAATTGCTGCTAGGCATCTTTCACGGAGTGCCAGCCACCAAGAAGAGCGTCTTTGATTTATCAGCGGGTCCTGCACACATCGTGCTTTATCAGAAAAACATTGAGGCGGTCTGTTCCAATGAGGCAGAACTTCGTCATCAGATTCGCCAGACTCTCATACATGAACTCGGTCATTATTTCGGAATGACCGAGGAGCAACTGAAGGATGTGTAACAACAAGGCCGCTCATGCTTCCCGATTCGTCCGTCGCCAATCCCGACAGCGCCCACCCCGAAGTGTCACCCAGAACAGGTTCTTTGGCGGGGTGCCTCGCGCTTGGTGATAAAACAGAGCCGTCCGCTCGTAGAACCCGCGAGTGTCCCACGGATCCCACAAAGCCGAACGCTTTGAAGTCGAGATGATGACAGAATCGTGGCAGAGGGTACTCAGGAGAGTGCCGCATGATGCGGGCGAAAAACTGGCGGGGAGAGTGGGATTCGAACACGAACCGCCTATGTGGAATCAGAAACTTACAGAAAATAGAGACGCACAAAACGCAAGCAACGCACTAGACGCGGATATCTAGCCCAGATTTAGCACAGATTGCAGGTTTCGGCGTCAACTCTTTGAGGCCTGCGACTCGATCTTGCTCCTCATCTTTTTTCTTTAGCTCATTGCTTGGAATAGAGCCATTCGCGCCGCTAAAGCTTACGCTTTGGTATGGTAAAAATCGAACTGTACAGTTCATACATTCAAACTGAAGAGTTTATGAGTGGCAACATCGTAGTTACCGCTTTGGACGCGAGAACGAATTTTGGTAAGCTTCTTCGCCGAGTGGAAGACGAGGGACGTTCACTTGTCATCGAGAAGCGGGGCAGCCCGCGGGCGGTACTACTGAGTATTAAAGACTATGTACGTCTCGCGCTCCCCGAGCCTGAGGTTCTCAAAGTGATCGGAAGGGAGTCCAAGCGTAGAGGGATCAGCAAACTCACCGCCAAGCAGATCGATCAGGTCATTGCGGCAGCTCGCCGTTCCAAACGTCGATGATCCCATTACGGTTGGTCCTCGACACGAACGTGGTAGTCTCTGCCGCACTCAACCCTGATGGACTCCAGCGCACGGTCGTTCTGCTCGCCATGACAAAACCCGCCCACTGGTACGTACCTCCAGCCATTCTGGCGGAATACGCATTGGTCATCGCAGGCACTTTCCAAAGTTCTGGAAGAACACAAAGATCATTAGCTCGAGTGAGTTCCTCCCGGCTATGGCACCTCATCTGCTGCCCTGAGCAAATTGTTCTAAGCAGCAAGGCCAATTCGCTTCTCCGTGGATTTGAGGCAGCGCTGCAACGCCTCGAGGTTGCAGAGCGCAGCATCAACTGCCTTCCGCTCTTCGAAATCGTGGCCCTTTCGGTGCAGTTCGTGCAATCGCTCACGCATCGCGAGCTGCGCAGAAACGATCGTCGTCTCGATTTTGGATTGATTACGCTCGAACAGAACGTCCTCGTATGACTTTCTCCAATTGGGAATTTTCATAATGCAACTCAAGGAATGTGATTGGGAATCGAGGCGGCTGTTGCCGCCCCGAACTAACTTGACAGACAGCTCATGCCGCAATGGTGGCCGTCTGGTGAAGAGTCGAGCTAATTAGTTCCGAGGCGCGCACTCTTGGAGCCCCGTCCAGCACCCTATTCAGACTCTTCAGTACTTCAGGGTACCCCGTTGCGTTGTATGCTTCCGCTTGCTCTTTGGTATTCCACAGACTGATCGCAATCACGTCCGTCCCAGTCGGTGTAGTGGAGAACGTGATTTCATCCCGAAAGCCAGTCTGCTTTCGCAAGATGGGAAGCACTTCGTTGTCGAAAATCTGGGTGAACTCGCCCAGGGCGTTAGCTTTTAGATGAATGGCGACATTGCGTACAAACATAGTTCAACCTCCATGAGATGACAGTGATCTAAGGAGAAAATTTCAGATGGGCTGACTTAGCTCAGAGGACCTGAATGAGTGACCAGCGATATTCGCTCTATCCCCGACCCTAGTCTCATCCCGCGCCGTTGTCAATGATGCGTAAAATCGCGATCGCACTCCTGACAGCCGAAACAGGGCCAATGCTGGTTATGTCAATCGAGACTTCCCGAACAGCGATACAAAAACAAGTAGAACAGTCCTACCACGGATATCACCACCATCCCTAAGCTTACTCCGAACCACGGATCAAACCTGCGCCGTTCACTGGCGTCATATTCCTGCACCAATGCCTCTTTGTGCCTCTTGGCGGAGAAGTGAAAAGCCCGTCCATTGCATCGCGTTTGCGAGATTTGGTTTCCAGGGCATCGGCTGCGGAAAGTCTCCGGTCCCTGTGCGGCTCACTGCGCAATGCACCGGAATGCAATTCACAAGGTTCACCGATCGTTGCACCGCATGTAGGACACCGTACCCCAATGAGCTGTTTCGGTGTAAGTTCTTTGTCCCTCATAAGCCCTGGTTCCAATGCCCTTACGGTGCCCTCAACCGTTGGCCCATTCGGCATCCTGCTGGGCCGCCCGCCGCATGTTGGCTTTGTCCAGATAGCAGCTCTGCTGAATGTGGCGCGAATGCGCAGAAACAGTGCCGTAGCGCATTCCCAGAAACCGCCTCACCACGATTCCGGTCACTTCAAGGCAGTTGAAGCTCTGTGGCTTTACCTTCTCTAGAATTCGTCGCATCGCTTTCCGGATCTTAGTGGTTCCGAGAGATCCAAAGAACGTCACTTTGACTTCGGCCGCCATAAAAAAGACATTCCAGCCCGCGGCATGTATCCTACGATCGAGCGCAGCGCCGTTGATTCCCCGCAGGACGCTCCATCCACCGGCGTATGGCTCAATTTCGAGGGCGAGGAGCTGCGTGATCCGAGGGCGGTCATCGATCAGAATTGTTCCGACTTCTACGGCTGGCATCATAGTTCTCCAAGTGGACAGGTGGTCCAAATTAGGTCAAGCAGCCACCGCAGCATGCTCGGCGGATCAGCTGCGTGTCAGGAATTGATGCGTAGGTCCGCTTCCGCCAACCAAGAACGTCACCATATATAGATACTCATAGAAACCTCCAGAACCGTTCGCAGGGGACCAAAGAGCTGAACTCAGCAGGATCATCACCAATTTGGCGCGCAAGTCCGGTCACCGTCACAGCGATCAATTCGAAGTATCGAGACTCTTGTTCGGACATTCTGAGCAATATTGACCGCCGCGACCTCGCAAGATCGTGCGGGTGGTGCCCGGTGAGGCACATCAATGAGCCCAAATGCGTGTTTGCAGGAATGGATTGTGCAGTGTCGTTGACGGTCGAGCCCTGTGTGGCCGCTCTTACGAGCTCTCCGGATAAGAGGAAAGACGTCCCTCGCAGTCATTTGAGCTCTATTGACCAGAATTGGCGCATGGAATTCCTTACGCTTCAGTCATAGCGATTGTTTGAAAAGACGTTATGTATGGCCGCTCATGGAAGAGTCTCATCTACACCAGTGGGCGCCCCTTTCTTTGCTAAGTCGGGGGGGCGTTTGGCCAGCCCACAATTAACCAGCCGACCGCTGACAACTCTCCATGGGCGAGACGAAGGCTGGCCCAACGAAAGCTCAAACCTGAATGATGCCACTGGGTACTCAAGGAAAGAAAAGGAAGTTGAGTCAACGATAAAAGAGGAGACGTCATGATGGCACGACTGGAGAGCACTCAACAGTCGAAGATGGAGCCGATAACCCGCAGCTGGAAACTAACCGTTGCCGACCGTCGGCTGATGTGGCTGCAGAAATGCCATCCCGATGCGGAGGGCTGCAAACTTCAGCTCTGGGCTTCAGATCCTCACAAATAGCTTTTTGCTGACGGGATCGAAAGACGACCACCAAATGGACCACCCACCACGAACCCTGCTGTACGAATTCTTCGTTGAGCCTATTTTGCGAGTTCTGCAGCAGGTGCTGGATTTCGTTTCGTAGGATGCAACTACTACCGATCCAGTAGCACTCCCATCTCATCGTCGCCCCACACGCTGACCTACTGCGCCCTTCCGACGCCCATCAAATCTTTAACCGTCCATTCTTCGTTTTCGATGTTTCTCCATCCATGCGAACTTAACTCGGCGCTGGGGAGTACCAAGTCGCGAATCAAGCCTGAGATAATTCCGAAGAATCCTCGTATGGCCTATTGTTGCGCGGACCCGTCGGTTCGTCAGCGGGCGTTGGGAATCGCGTCAGCTTCAGCTGGGGTCAACCGGGAGAGATCGCAATAATCGTAGCCATGAACGCAGGCAGCATAGTTCCGTTTATGTTCAGCATCTGCAAGAGCCTTTGTTTCCAAGGGAGTAAGCTTTTCATAATCACATGCTTCGTCACCATCTCTACACGCGGCGAAGTTACGCTGGTGCCCTGCTGCAGCGACTTTCTGAGTTTGTTGCGGAGTCAGTTTTTGGTAGTCGCAACCGCCCCAACCGCTAGTACAATTCGACAGGTTACGTTTTAGTTCCGCGGCGGTGACCTCTAGCGCCTCGCCGGGCGTCAGCGCGGAGTGATCGCACGAAGTGGCACCTTCCCGGCAGTCTGAAAGGTTGCGTTCCTGTCTAGCTAGCCTTACCTCAGTTACTTCCGACGAGGTGAGCTTAAGATCGTCGCACGGTCCGATTCCGCTTTTGCACGCGGCGAGGTTTCGTTGATGCTCCAGGACGGCAATCTTTCGCGATTCCGCTACGGTAAGTCGCGAGTGATCACAGGACGTAAATCCGTTCTCACAGTTCGACACATTCCGGCGATGTTCGGCGATCGCCAGTGCCGCGGCTTCCGCGTCGCTTAACTGCGAGCGGTCGCAGGTTTCCCAGCCATTTCTGCAATCAGAGACATTTCGCTGGTGCTCGGAGGGCTTACTCTCCTGACCGAAAAGGACGGCCGGGTAAAATATCAACCAAACCAGCTGTGCGGAGATAAGATTTCTGGGGGAGATTTTCATAGCCTGCCTTTTTCTTCAAAACCTGAGCCAAGTTGGAAACAACATACATTCAGCTCACGTACAACATCCTTAGCAACATAGTGCCGAATCCGCGAAACAAATAGCTGATCTGAACTGCTCACTTTCGCGGGCGGTGAACCCCTTGCAGGCCCCGTAAATGACGGCAGAACGTGTCCGACAGGCGGCGCGCAGCCGCTCATGATCCGGCGCGGAAAGAGCAATTGTGTACAGACTCTCCAGGGCCACGTCTGTCATTGTTGGATCGTTAGGAGCAGCCTAATGGCTGCTCCCTGAGGACATTGAGAGATGCTCTAGGCACAGGAAGAGCATCTCGAGAGCAGCAACAGGAGCTGTGTATCCCATGCCGTCCATTTTTCATCGGCTACTTGTCCGTGTTCGCAGTTCGCGCGCTTTCCTGAGTGCTGAGTTGAGGAAATTATTGGGCATGGAGAGGCACGACGGCGATTTTGCTTCGCAGCGAATATGCCCGTTTTGCGGACTTATTACTCCAAGATTTGAGACCTGCTGCCTAGAATGTGGCAGGATGCTGAGGCCGGCGTGATGCCTGATGGAAGCCCAAAGCGGTTTTGGACGAGAGGCAACTTCGATCTACAAAAATGACCAAACAATTTCTACATCTCTCTGCGTATCCCTGCGAACGTTGCGAGGGGCCGTTCGTCAGTGGGTCACTTGCAGTTCGCGAGAGTGAAATTTCCAAGGAGAGCGACCTCCGCGAAGTTGGATGCAATTTGCTTGTCGTGCTTCATAAGCAGAGTGCGGCAGCGGCAAGAAGTGTTACCCGCCGATTTCCTGCGGTGGAGTGGGAGCCAAGTTTGACGGTCGAGTCCGTTGAGACTGCGCGACGTGTTGAGATGGGATGCGCCTCACGCGAGTGAGGGCCCCGAGTAACTGCTGGTAGATCAGCTAAGGCTTAGTAGGTTTGCTGCGAACCGGAAAACGATCTGGGAACGTAATTGTAATCGTCTTCTTGTCCGAGCTGATCTTCGGTGGAAGGCCGCGTACGAGATGAATGACGACTTTCCTGCCGGACTCTGAGAATTTCATGTTTAAGCGGTTGGGACCTGTTTCCGGCGACATCATGGGACGCTCCTTGAAAGTGCTTACGGGGCGCCTCCCAAAATGTTGCCCTCATCCGGGAACATACCTGCGAAGCGTCCCCCGCAAGAATGTGGGACAGCACCAACGTTAGAGCAAGCCTTGGCTGCGATCTGGTCAATTTTGACCAGCCTTCGTCTGTCATGATGAATGCAAAGCGGTTCCTATTAGATTAGGACCGTTCTTGGGGCTGGTTACTTGTCTGACTCGGCGGGAAGATCTAAGAAACCTAAGGCGTAACTAACGCCTGAAGAGATGGAAGCTCCATAGACCTGATGAATTGTATGATGCAGAGCGATCAAATTGCTGCGCGGCGATTTTGTCGCCTGACTATCGGGATCCCTGGCAAACTCGGCTTTGTACGCCTTCAGTAGCAATCCACTCTGCTCCCCCAGGCGTTCGATAGTTCCTTTGTTGAACTTTCTCTCCCTGTGCATACCCTAGTGTACGTGTTTCACGTTCGAAAGTTCGTTCGGCTGAACTAAGGAGCGAACTACGGAGGAGCCGGCGATGCAGATTGAGCTGGTCTCTATGTCTGCTCTACCCGGGCGCGGAGTTCCGAAGCTTGGCGGCGCGAAGCTGTTCGGCAGTGAATTCATGCCCGCAGGTGCCGCATCGCCAGGTTCTGGAAGGCGTCGCCCTAGTCTCCGCACCCGGAAGGTGCCATGCCTTGTCGCCAGGTTGAAATGCCAACACCAATTCGCCACCGCACTCAAGGCAGAACCTATGCAACATGCTCTTAGATAGCACAACGACGGTCTGGTTCGATGGTCACAATTGGACACATCAGTCGGCCTGAAGGGTGCTTAGCTCCATACCGATATTCTCGGGCCGCCGCGTGGGAACCTGAAGCGCTGGCATCGGCGGGCCTGCAAATAGTCGCTGGCAGGGTTTCGCCAACCATCGAGCCCACTGTGCGGACCTTGAGACACGAGCGCTGTCGGTGGCGATCAGCCGCTCCATCAAGGCAAAACGCTCCGCGCGGATGCTTTTCAAGTCATTGAGGCGGGCGGTATTGTTCCGTTCTTCGGCCAGACGGATATCGCTAAGCGTAACCGGGTAGAAGTTATCGTCAGCCAGCGCGATGAAGCGAAATCCGAGTCGTCGTAGCTGGACGATCTCTTCAACCACGACATCCGAGGAGCGCTGGCGCGGACGCTGACCATCGGTCCGCCACACCGAACAGAACGAGCAGTGCTTGGTACAGCCACACGGTTTGAACCGACGCCCACAAGTAGCTCTTCCGGGTACCAGGTCCCAGCGTGCGGGCAAGAAGTCGGCGGCATCAATGCGGCCGCCCTCATAGACGAGCCGCGGAGATCCACGCGAGCAGTCGGCCAACACCTTGGCCCACACCACGTCACCATCGCCCTTCACACGGCGTGTGCACCACCGAGTTCGTGAGCTTCATTCGGGTACAGCGTCGCGTGAATCCCTCCAAACACCACATACGCGCCGCGAGCTCGTGCCATTTCCCCGATTGCGTAGCCGCGGAGAGCGTTGGCAGTGTAATGCCAATGCCAGCATCATCGCCGGCTTGAATGCCGTCAGGATCGACGGTTTCAAGCGTTTCATCCCTGAGCACAGGATCGCCGAGACTTGCAGGCGTGGCGGAAGTGAGAACATATAGCCACCGTGGTGTGATGACGGCGGTGCCGAAAGAAACGTCACTCGGGTTGACCAGATGAACGCGCACGCGTTGTTGCCTCCTTGTACCCGGTGTGGGCCGGCGGGCATTGCACCTGGCGCTCAGACGAATACTATGGGACGTTCTGACGTTCGGAAATAGCTCAGCAGTTCATGAATCCGGGGAAAAATTTGTCGCGTGCTCTCCGGGCGAAATCTGGTCAAAATCGATCATTCGTAGGAAGGTCAGGGGAAGGGACTTGGTAGGATTCAATCGTGTAGAACCACGTTCAACAGTGAACTGTGTACTTGCAGGCCGCCTTCGATGCCGCCAGAGTACTGAATGAAACCCAGTCTCCGAAACCGATTCATGAAGAAACTCACGCGCGAACGGGTCGTGCCGATCATCTCGGCAAGGGTCTCTTGGCTGATCTTGGGAACGACGGTCTCGGGTACTCCTTCTTTGCCAAAGTGAGCCAGCATCAGCAGGACACGAGCCAGCCGCTTCTCGCTGGAATTGAACAGTTGGTCGACGAGGTCCTCTTCATACCGGATGTTACGCGCCAGCAAATAGGCAACGAAGACGTCAGAAAACGCATGTTCGCGGTGCAGCGCCTCCATCATCGTCTTCTTCTCGATCCGCAGGAGCTCACAATTCGTCATGGCAACTGCCGAGCCCATGCGTAGAGGCTGCCCGGCCAAGGCACCTTCGCCGAAGAAGTTTGCCTCACTCAAGATGGCAATAGTTGCTTCTTTGCCCGCTTTTGATACTACCGTCAGCCGGACCTTGCCTTTTTTTATGTAGAACACTGCGTCAGCCACATCGCCTTGAGAAAAAACAACGTGTTTGCCGGCAACGCTCACATTTTTCCTGCCGTCACCGATGGTTGCAAGAAAAGCATTCGGATCGAATCGGCGAGTCTTTCCCTGTTTTTCTGCATGATTCATCATCACTAGTTTAGTCCGAAGGAGCGGCATCAGTGCGTACTTGTGCGATTTCAGGCGAGATTTTCCAGAAATCTTTAGTAATCCCCAATATCTATGCGGGGCTTAAATGGCGGAGAGAGTGGGATTCGGACCCCTCCGGCCCTTGTGTTTTCTCTACCTTACAGATTTTGAAATGTCGTAGAAGTGCCAGAAGTTGTAGAAGTAGGAATTTGTAGCACAAATTAGCACAATTTCCCCCTCATCCCTTCACTGCTGGAGAAGCAGAATTCATGGCACGTTTCAAGCGCGATTCGCGCTGACGTTAGTCCGAAAGGCGTACTAGCACCGGTCTCCAAGCGAGCCCTGTTAAGGCTGCTAGTCCTCTAGGGAATGTTCACATTGACCGCTGTTGTTGTGTGTCCGATGTACTTGTCGTACGCGACCACCGCGATGCGATGTTTGCCTGAGGTGAGAGTGAATTTCTTCGCCAGCTGGTCACCCCACTTTACATATTGTTTTTTCCCATCAATCCAAACTTGCAACTGATTCACCCCCGCGGGCGAATTACCAGATGCTTTCACCAGCAGTGGCGAAGTGAGGATTGCTCCATTCGAAATTCCGCAAATTTTTGCTGCCAGATTTGCCGAACTCGGAGGCGGACAGTTTTTCCACCCTCCAGTCTGAATTCCGATGCCAAGCTGGTTTGTATACCAATCAACGACTGCATAGTCGGCTCGAGAATCGCCGTTCATGTCACGGAAGGTGGCGGCACCAATGCCACTACTGGAGAGAGTTCCCTGAGTGCCGAGGGTGTCGTTACCAAGTCCCAGGACATAGTCGTACCCACCTGTACCTCCACGCACGGGGTTCAGGCCTTCGGGGAAAGGATTGTAGTGGAGCACGTCCTGGTTGAGATCGCCATTGATATCAGCCGGCACGATTACTCCCGCCTGAGCTGTGAACTGAGAGTGGGTTGTGAGCGTGAAACTGGTTCCACCATTGTTCTTGTACATCCAGACCGTGTTCACATTCCCCACACCGCAAGGTCCCCGATTGGGGTCGGGGTCACACGGTTCGCCCGACAAAAGCGTTAAGTCGAGACGTCCGTCATTGTTGAAGTCGGCGACGGCGACGGCATCCACTGGATCAGTCGTCGATGGCCTAAGGTAGGTCGGACCTGAAACGGTGCCATCTCCGCGCCCCCAGAGAATCACTCCCACACTACCACGTGCAAAAACGAAGTCGAGTTTGCCATCACCATTGATATCGGCAGACTGCAGGTTGAAGGAGGATCCAGCCAACGGAATGGATTGTGATGGCGCAAAATTCAACCCGGTACCGTCGCCCAACCCGATGTTCAGTGTGCAACTGGCGCCGCCGCCATTGAGCCCGCCGCAGCCGATCTCAGCCAGATCGATCTTGCCGTCGTGATTAAAATCGCCCAGGGTGAACGAGCCGGAGTAGGTCCCGCCGAGCCCTACTTTGCCCGGGTAGTAGAATGTCCCATCGCCATTGTTAAGGAAGACGTTTATCGAGCTATAAAATACGTCCGCCACCATCAGGTCGAGCCAGCCGTCGCCGTTGAGGTCTGCGGTCTTGAACTCGGCTAAGTCATTTTGACCAAATTCGTACGGCACATCGGGGCCGAGATTTCCAGCGCCTGTTCCCAACTTCACAATCACACCGCCGCCGGAGCTGAAATTTTCGCAGCACGGGTAGCTATAGGCCACGTCAAGAATCCCGTCGCGGTTGAAATCCGCAATAACAACGCCCGTTGTAACCGGGTAGCCAGCATCCACGGAAGGAAGCTGTGGCATCGAATACCATTTGACGTTGAAGCCGACTGTACCGCCAGCGATTGCCAGTTGAGACGCCAGAAGAACCGAGACGAGAACAGCCCCGATGCGCATACAAGCCTCCTGGACGAACGGCATCGTGGAGCTTAGAGGCTGCTGCTATTTTGTGCGTTGCCCCTGCGAGATACCAAGTGGGCGGCAAGCTTGATTGTCAAAATCCGGATGAGCGTTTCCCCCCCAGTACTTCGGGCACAGTACCATCCTTCGTCGGATCAGCAGCTCTGATCATCGGTTAGAGCGTTCGATAGCGTACCTTTCGAATCTCGATTTACGTGTCTCGAGGCTATCGGGCCCGCTCGCTCGCCCATCAAATGTTCTCATTTCTCAGGAGGTGAATTGATGAGCAAGTTGTTCACGCGCGGAATACTCGCGCTTATCGTTCTAGGCGGGATAGCTATCGCGCAGCAGGACAACTCACAACAGGTGCCGGCGGACAATACGAAGGTCAATCAACGCGACCGCAACCAGAGTGAGGCAACGGCCGACCAGCAGAAAGGGAACTCGACTGATCGCGAGCTCGCACGGCAAATCAGACGCGCAGTCGTGAATGACAAGTCACTATCCACCGACGCCCATAGTGTAAAAATCATCGCGCAAAACGGGTCTGTGACACTGAAAGGTGCGGTGAAGTCGGACGAGGAGAAGCAGGCCATTGAATCGAAAGCGACCGAACTCGCCGGAGCTGGCAAGGTAACCAATGAGCTCCATGTCGGGCCCAGCAAGTAGACCGGTCACCTAGTAAACAGCGAACGTAACAATTTCCGAAGGAGAACCTCAAATGGCAGGGAAAAATACGGCAGTTTTCGGAATTTACAGAAACCGGCTGGAGGTTGAACAAGCGGTCGATGCATTGCGAGCGGAAGGATTTCGCAGCACAGACATATCGGTGTTATTTCCCGAGAACGAAGGAACAAAAGACTTCGCACACGAGAAGGCAACGAAGGCGCCGGAAGGAACTGCCGCGGGAGCAGGCACGGGAGCAGTTGTCGGTGGGACGCTTGGGTGGCTGGCGGGAATCGGAGCTCTTGCAATACCGGGGCTTGGCCCACTGATTGCGGCGGGACCAATAGTGGCGGCGCTAACGGGAGTAGGCGTCGGCGGCGCCATCGGCGGCATTAGTGGCGCTCTCATTGGAATGGGCATTCCCGAATACGAGGCAAAGAGGTATGAGGGCCGAGTGAAGGAAGGCGGTCTTCTGTTATCGGTACACTCGGACAATTCCGATTGGACACGAAAGGCCAAGGACATTCTGGAGCGTACGGGAGCTGACGACGTGTCCTCCACTGGTGAAGCGAAGGCCGACTTCGCCAAGACTGATAAGCCGATGCGAAGAGCAAGCTAATCGTGGCACACACGAAAGCCCCACTCCTAGGGTGGGGTTTTTTGTTCTCCGGCGATTTTCAAAAACGGGACGCTCCCGATGGCACGATAAAACTCACGGGGAATGACAGCCGGAAATTTTCTACCCGCTTGCGAGCGGGCCGGCATCAAAGAGAGCGATGCGCATCCGCCCTGTTGCAATCATGGCCCTTTGGTTTGCGCTTGCCTTGAGACTCGTCGGTGAAGGTAACGAGGTGCTTGGCGAGCTGCAGCTCGATGGTGCCACGCGGGTTGAGAGGACTTCAGGTGTCTGGATCGACGGCCAATACCTTGGGTTTCTTGATGAACTCAAGGGATCAAAGAAGATTCTTCTGCTGCCCGGTACACATAAGCTTTCGGTCAGGCAGAATGGCTATGTGGACTTCGCGCGCGACGTCGTGCTGCATGCAGGCGAGAAGCAAGTCGTCAGGGTGACGATGGCGAAAGATGCACGCTACGTGATGCCCGCCGTGACTTCAGAGATCAAGATGTCGGTCAACCCAGGTCGCGCTGCCGTATTTCTCGACGGACAGTTCGTCGGCCACGCGGACGAATTCGGAGGGATCGGTAAGAGCTTGATCGTCGCACCCGGACATCGCAAGATCTCTCTCAGCCTACCCGGATACCAAACCTTCAGCACTGAAGTAGATCTCGCACCGAATCAGAAATTTGTGCTCAAGACTGACTTGGTGAAGTCGGGGAAACCGCAGATGGAAGAACCGGAGTAGCGCCTGGAGGATTCTTCGGAATTGGAATTGGGGCTGACGAGTGCCGTCCCTCCCTCGCACGGAGCAACCCATCCCTCGATTTCTCCTTCTGTTATCCACGGGAGGAATGAATGCCTATTCAGAAAAGCAAGCGCACGAAAGTTCGTTCGCGGAGGGTTCCGGTTATTGTTGTACCGGTTCCCAAACCGACTACCGAGGTTGTAACCGAAAAGACCTATGTCACCACCGAACCAGAGGTGGAGATTCGTAAGCCGGGAACTTTGGCTCAGGCATTGACAGAGCCTGCCATTGCGGTCGTGAAGCCAAAGTCGAGAGTCCGGAAGGAAGTGGTGTCGAAGACGCGCCGCTCTGCATAGGCGTGTGTCTCTGAGATTCTGCAAGGTGGAGACAGCCCCGCCGGCCTCGGAATCATCTTTGTGGTGAGGTGTGAAGAACAATGCCAGATGATGCCAGAGACATACTTCAGAGCCTGATCGAAACGTGCCGCGATGGCGAAACAGGATACCTGCACGCTGCGAGCGTAGCGGAGGATGCGGAACTGAAAGGCTATTTCCAGCAGCAAAGTCTGGAACGTGCTCGCTTCCGGGCGGAACTCACAGATGCGGTCAAGCAACTTGGAGAGGCTAACCCCGATACGAGCGGTAGCAGTGCGGCTGTGCTTCATAGAGCGTGGTTCGAACTCAAGGATGATTTCGGAGGAGGCGATCATACGCTGCTGGAAAGTGTGGAGCAGGGGGAAGACAGCGCAAAGCACAGTTATGAAAGTGCGCTAGAAACGAAACTCCCCGCGGGAATCGACGAGTTGGTGCGCACTCAGTATGGCAGCGTCAAAATTGCACATGACCACGTCCGGAGCCGCAGGGATGAGAAGGCGGCCTGATTGAATGTTTGCGCACCGTTGGCCTGGGCAAGGTCTCGAATTGGTTGATGGTTGCGTGTGTCTCTCACACAACTGATAGTGCTGCACGGCGTCAAACAGCTGTGGAGCCAGCCCACGCACTGTCTGGCGCAGAGCGACGCATATGGCGCTTCTTACGGAAGCGAGTTGGATGCGATGCTGCGCAGTAGTTAGGCTCTGTGGCGATACCCGGCGGCGTAGAGGAATTAAGCGGCGGTACGCTTTCGGGGCACGTTCCAAGAATCCCGCGCAACCGCTTCACAGCACCATCACGGCTGTCACGTTGGTAATAGCCAGTGTTAACAAGGATTTTAGAATGGCGGAGAGAGAGGGATTCGGACTCACCGAACACCTCATAAACACGCGATTAAGACCCCCGCGAGCAGCCGGGTCCACTTGGATTGAGCTTCGCCCTGGGCCGCGGCGAGTGGATTCAACTCGTTCATTATAAACCGTTTATAAGAATTACTTTCTGGAGAATTTGACCCCCGGGTATGGCCCCCAAAGAACCCTCCTCGAGGGCGCTGTGCCTGACGTCGAACAGGCAAGCTGTTTCCACGCTGTTTCCTCGGTGTTTTCTAAGTGTTTCCGAAAACATCTAGCTCATGGAGGGCCCCAGGCTGAAGGCATGCCCATTTTCACCTGACCCCTAGCAGCTCACCTTGGGCAGGACACCGCAGCCGCCGGCATAACACAGATTCTTATGCGCCCCCGTCAGACCACAGCGTAGAGCCGGCCAAGTCGCAGTCGCTCGAAGAGATATGAGGTGGCAGCTGGTGGTCTTTCTGCTGTTTGACTTAACAGTTTCCATCCACAGAAAGGAAGGCAGAACATTGGTTTTGACACTACATTCCAAAATGTCCTTGAGTCTGAATTCTGCTCTTACCGCGTGGATCATACCGTTAACGTATGCAGCTGGAGCTCTGATTGTGGGGTTTACGGTTCCACGACTTGCGGACAACGTTCTGCCTGGCTTCGTGTCGACCATCAGCATAAGCGCTGCGATTGGCATTTACTCTGCGGTGGCTTCGGGCATGATCGCGCTTACGGGCATTGTTTTTTCGCTTACATTCGTGATGGTGCAATTCAGCGCAACTGCTTACTCTCCCCGTCTGGTTCTCTGGATCGCACGTGACCCGATCATGTCACACGCCTTGGGAGTATTTACCGCGACTTTTCTGTATGCAATTGCAGCATTAGCTTGGGTCGATCGATCTGGATCTGGCCGGGTTCCGCTTGCAGGAACCGTGTTTGTTACTGTGCTCTTGGTTGTCAGTGTCCTCATGTTTATTATCCTGATCGACCGGGTGGGTATGCTCCAGGTCAGTCGCATGCTCACCTTTACAGCCGATCAAGGGCGCGAAACCATTGAGGATCTATACCCTCCGCTCGACACCCCCGCTCGCCAAAACTCAAGCGGGGTTCCCCGGTCGCCCTGCTTCCAAACCCTTCTCCATCGGGGCCGGCCAAGCATTATTCAAAGAGTCGACATTCCGGTCTTTGTAGAACTCGCGCGCAGGCACACATGCACGATCGAACTGGTTGGGTCGGTCGGTGATGCCGCCCTGGAGGCTACTCCGTTGATTAGAGTACTTGGCCCAGGGACACCGATTCCTGCCGACAGTTTAAGATCTGCGATCAAGTTCGGGGGAGAGCGCACCTTTGAACAGGATCCCAAGTACGCGATCCGCCTGCTAGTAGACATTGCAATCAAGGCCCTGTCCCCAGCAATTAACGACCCCACCACGGCTGTCCAAACTCTTGACCAGATCGAGGATCTCCTGATCCGTCTCGGTCGTCGACGACTAGAAATCGGCTCGTTCTACGACACCGGCGGCAATCTTCGGCTGCTAATGAAGTTTCCATCTTGGGACGATTTTCTTCGCCTTGCGCTCGATGAAATCCGATTCTATGGGGCTGGCAGCATTCAAGTCATGCGGCGTATGAAAGCAGTCGTCAATGAGTTAATGGCCGTTTTGCCAGACGAGCGTTACCCTTCACTTCGCCAGTGGCAAGAGAGGCTGCAATCGACTATCGAGCGTTCCTTTACGGACCGCCTTGACCAATTGGATGCGTCCCATGAAGATCGTCAGGGCCTTGGTATTCCCCAACCGCGTAATCAATGAACCGCGATAGCCGTTCGAGTATCGCGCATCGTTCTTGCAAGGAGGAGGAGAATTTTGACCATACTCACTCCGCGTAACTCGCTCGGCGTACTCTTTGCCGGCACGATTTCTTGCCAACATTTGACTATATCCCGCGTTCCGCGTGCCCGCCCTTGGATGCCCAGCCAGGGCTAGCCTTTCAGTGTTTGGGATGTCTGATCTCGTTTTCACACTGATACAACTACCAGTGGCAGTAACCCGACGCATACTCCTAGCATGAACAGAACTTCGTGCAGATTGAGTTTCGAAAACGCTATGGCTGTGGCTATCCGAGTCTACCGAGAAGGAAACGGTGCACGCCTCGTGCCGACCGGCACATTTGACTTGGGCCACACGATGGCCGCGACACGGTTACTGCCAGACGTCAAGGCACGCTTGCATGGCTGTGTGTCGGTCGACATCGATCTCGCGGAGCTCAAGCAAATGGATGGTACCGGAGCAGCTGTCCTGTCACAGCTTCTGGATCAACTGGATGCAGACGGGCTCCAGATTCGTGTCACCGAAGGTCCCAACCCCGAAGCGGCACGCTTGCTTGCGCTCTGTCGCCAACGGGGGAGGCACTTGCCAATTCGCAAGGTCGCTATGCAAAATCTCATGGCGCGAATCGGAAAGCTTGCAATGGACATGCCTCAAAAAGCGACTGAG
>Ga0157378_10000430_pt1 | contig 41078 bp, 37 predicted proteins | sample M65metaG_FD_115309 | JGI IMG/M metagenome (GOLD analysis project Ga0157378, IMG submission 115309) | Miscanthus rhizosphere microbial communities from Kellogg Biological Station, Michigan, USA - M6-5 metaG | ecosystem: Host-associated > Plants > Roots > Rhizosphere > Soil | place: USA: Michigan... | reverse complement strand
GCTGATCGATCAGCTTGAGGGTTCACACATTCCAATCTGGAACGAGATGGAGAAGACGCCTGGCAAGACGCGAAGGAAGGATGAATTTTCAGCGGCAGACCTCGTTCTCGCGACGCAGGCGTTCATCACCTCAAATGCTCACGTCACGGCGGGTGAGGAGACGGAGAAATTCCTCGACAACGACCAGAAGTATCTCGACAACGTCGGAGATATTGATGACGTGGTAACAACGTTACAGAGACTAACCACGGAGATCCATCCGGAAATCATGCGTGTTTACGCTGATGACCCGAATAAGAGATACCTCATGTCCGGATCAAGCGCGTTCTTCATTAGTCTCGCAGGTGCCTGCGGCTATCTTCGGACCCGTCTCAACATGACCATGCTGGATGGTGCCATCGAGCGGCTCAAGAAGCTCATCGACCGCCCCAAGGAAGACCCCCTTAGTCTCGATGAATACGCGGCAGCGCTCGCCACCATCAAGTCGTCGCGGGGGAAGGCGACGAGGCGGCTCGTGTACGACACGTTTATGCGCTTCTTCACTGGAGCTACGACAGAGCTTGAATGGCTGGACACTGCCCGCCAGATCACGGGTGTGTAAACAGACGTCGCCGAGTGGCGGAATCGTCCGGCCACTCGGCTTTTACAACCGGCTCGTCGTCGAGTGTGCCGGCCACTCCGCACGCAAACGCGACGATCTCCAGCGGATAGCTGAGGCGTTCAGCGGACGCTCCTAGCCCGCAAATCAAAAGGAGAATACGCAATGGCAGATGTTCAGGTGACCTGCATCAATAAACAGCCGAGACAGAACCCACATGAAGGCATAACACATCTCGGCGGGCCAGCGTGGCGGTGGAAGCGACAAGAAGTTGTCGAGTCCATCCAAAGGAACGACAACACATTCTTCACACTCGTAAACGGCCGAAGAGCAAATGTGGGAGTCATCGATGGACCAAACGGCCCGTACTTGCGAACGCACGCCGACGGCCAGTGGAATGACAATCTGTTGGCGTTGCCTGAGTGTGGCCCTCTGGGTTCGTTAGGGTAACGGTCAGAAACTGAGGCGCTGGGCGGCAGTCGTGCCGTCCAGCACCTTGGCGCAATTTGATGCAGGACCGCCGGACGTTCGTTGCCAGGTCTGACTCACTGCGGGAGGATCGAGGGCAGGTCCGTCTTATCGAAAACGCGAACCAACTCGGTCACCTTGCATTCGAGGGCCGCGGCCAGGCGAAGGACGGTCAGAAGGTTCGGGAACTTGATTCCAACCTCCATTGCACTGACATGCGTCTGAGGAATGCCCACTCGTTCAGCCAGTCCTTGCTGACTGAGACCGTGTGATCGAAGAGGCGCTCGGTGCCGAGGCCGACAGCATCCTGCCGCAGGTCATCCGCACCGCGGAGCTGCGCGTCCGGCTGCCGCGGCATCACATCGACATGCTCGAATACAGAGCGGACCAGCAGGAGACCACCGTGAGCGGCGTCCTCGCTCGCGAGCTGGACGGAATCGCAAGCGCCCACATTGAAGAGTTGTCGGCCGCGCTGCCAGGATTCGCGGAAGCGATGGCGTGGCCGGGCTGAGCCTTGGAGCGCCGCTGTCTCGTCGCCACCTGGCAAGACTTCAACATGTTGCCAAGCACCGCGGCGGCGAGGACGCGCGCCGGGCCAGCCGGCGCGGACGCCAGCGCTCCGGCGCGATGCATTCATGTGGCGGTTCAGACCACGGCGGTGAGGCGCCCGCGCTCCCAAGGTTTTATCTGCGTAAATCTGCGTCCATCTGCGGATAAAACGCCTATCCGCAGACGTCGCAGATGAAGGATGTTGCCAGGAACGGCCGGCGGGACGCCCGCGCTCCCAGGGGAGTGGCGCGATACGATGACCATCCATGAAAACGCGCGCGGCGGCGATCGTCGTTGGAGTCACGACGGCGGTGGCGCTCGGCGTTCTTGGCGTGCGCGGACTCTTTGTCCGCTGGTTCGGGGATGACTATTGGATCAGCGCCGCCGTCGCTACGCGCGGTTTCTGGGGCGGGCAGGCTTACTGGTATCGCGTCTGGAGCGGGCGTTACGTTTTCAACTTCGTGGTGGCCGCTCTGGAATCGATCGGGCCGCGCGCAACGGCTCTCCTCGTAATCGTCACCATTCTCGGCATGGTGGCAGCGCTTCGCGAGCGTCTGCGGTGGCCGCTGGCGATGGCGATGACGTGGGCAATCCTGTTCGGCACCGTCGATCTGACGCAGTCGGTCTTATGGCAGACGGGACTCTTCTCGTACACCGTTCCTCTGGCGCTGTTTGCTTGGTGGCTCGGCAACGCCGCGGGCCGCGCGGAGTGGCGCTGGTACGGCATCGTTCCTCTCGTATCCGGCGGATGCTCGGAGGTGCTGGTGTTGACGCAGGTCGTCGTCTGCGCGATCGCCTTCGCGGCCTGGCGGCGCAGACCTTTGCTCGCTGGCCTCCTCGGATCGCTGGCATCCCTCGGCATCGTGGCCGCGGCTCCAGGCAACGCCGTGAGGAGCGGGATGCATCCGGCGACTCCGCCGTTCTTCCGCGTGATCGAGGCCACGCTCGCGGATGCGGGCGCGTTTCTGGCGGCGACCGTCGCCGGCTCCGGAATGGCGCTGCTGCTGGTCTTCCTGATGTCGGCTCTCATCGCGCCGCGCATCTCGCGCCGCACGTTGATCGTGGCGGTTCTTTGCGCGGCCGCGTGCACGCTCGTCACGTTCGGGGCCGCCGAGGTGACGCTGGTGACGGCATTGCCACAGCGTGCGTGGATCATCCCGTATGCCTTCTTCATCGCCGCCGTGGCAGCGCTTGGTGCCGCGATCCCGTGGCCGGAACGATGGCGTACGCCGCTCGCGGCGCCGTTGATGATCATCGCAATCGTGCCGGTCATTACCGCCGTGCAGTGGGCGCGCGACATCCCGGACGCTCGCGCCTTCGCGATGCAATGGGATCGCTTCGACGCGTTTCTCCGGGCAAATCGCGGGCGCGCAATCTATGTCGATCACGTTCCGGGAACCGTCGGAACGCTGCTCTTTCTGGCGCACGATCCGGAGCACGGCGTCAATCGAACGATGAGCGAAACCTACGGGCTGCGGTCGCTGGTGCGGATGCCGCCGTATCACCACGATCGGCTGGCGACGGACCCGCTGCCGAACGATGCCGTGCGCTATCGCTTCGATGATGCCGGGCGGGCCGGCAATCAATAGCCCGCGCTCTTGTCCACCATGTTCAGCAAGGCCTCGCCCCGCTCGAAGCGGGCGAGGTTCTCGAGGAAGCACCGCATGGCCAACTCGTGCGAATCCGGTGTGTGGTCGGCGCAGTGCGGCGAGAGCAGCACGTTTTCGAGTGCCCAGAGCGGGTGGTCGGGTGGGAGGGGCTCGGCAGTGAAGACGTCGAGCGCGGCGCCTTTGAGGTGATTCGACGCGAGCACAGCGACGAGCGCCTCTTCATCAACGACGGCGCCGCGGCCGACGTTGATCAGCACCGAGCCCGGCTTCATCCGCCGCGGATCGACCAGTCCGCGCGTCGATCCGGTGAGTGGCGCGCAGACGACGACGTAGTCGGACTCGGTGAGCACCTCGTCGAGCGAGCCTTGCCGGCGCGAGAACGGGATCACTCGCATGCCGGCGCATCGCGCCGCCACCGCGCGGCCGATCGAGCCGTAGCCGACGATGCCGACCGTTTGCCCTTCGATGCGCTGGACGTTGAACGGCTCCCATCGCCGCACCCGCATCAGCCGCGGAATGTCTTTGGCGAAGTGGAGAATCGCGGCGAGGACCCATTCCGCCAGCGCGGGCGCGAAGATCCCGCGGCCGTTCGTCACCGGGACGTCGAGCTCCGGGAAGAGGAGGTTCTCCACGCCCGCGGAGAGCGCATGCACCCACTTCACGCTCGGAATCCGCGGCCAGACTTCGCGAAGCCGCGCTCCGGCGCGCGGGTGAACGAGCACGACCTCGGCGTCGCCATCGGTCGCGTACTCGGGCAGCATCGAAAGCGGCGCGAAGTCCGGCGGTCCGAGGTAGAGAAGGCGCACGGGGCAACTCTATCGTGAGACTTCAGGGCCGCCGTTGCCGGCGGCCCTTGTGAGATCAGAACTTGATGCCGAGGATCACGCGGCGTGACGGCGAGGCGTACCCCACGACTTCCTCGTACTTCGTGTTCGCTAGATTCTCGATCTTCACGAACGGGGTGATGCGCGAGAGGCGGTACTGCACGTTGACGTCGACGGTCGTGTAGGCCTTGTTCGTGGTGCGGGTGAAGGGGAGGACGGCCAGGTTGTCGTCGCGCTCGCCGGTGCGGAGGATGACGATGTTGGTGTCGGTGTTTCCGGTGCGGTAGCCGGTGGCGAATGATCCGGAGTGTTTGGGGCGGCGCAGAAGGCGCAGTCCGGTCGACTCGTCTTCGTTGCGGTGAAGATACGTGTAGCTGAAGGCGGTGTAGACGTTGGCACTGAGGTGCTGCGTGGCGCCGAGCTCGACGCCGTCGCTGCGGACGCGGCCGATGTTCTGCGAGATAAAGGTGACCGGATCGAAGGTGATCAGGTTGCGGTAGCGGGTGTTGAAGTAGGTCAGCGAAAAGAGACCGTCGCGGCCGAGGGCGGCGTCGTAGCCGAGCTCGTAGCTGCTGTTGCTCTCGGCGCTGAGATTGGGATTGCCGAAGAAGGGGTAGTACAGCTCGCCGAGGGACGGCGCGCGGAAGCCGCGGCCGAAGGCGGCGCGCCACTTGGTCGTGCCGGTGACGATGGCGGCGGCGATGCGCGGCGAGGTTTGCGAGCCGAAAACGTCGAAGTGATCGTTGCGGATGCCGGCGCTGAGCTCGAAGCGTGAGCCGTGCGCGATCTCGTGTGTGTAACGATCCTCGACGAAGTACGAGCGATCCGTGCGGCGCTTATCGAGAAAGTTCGGGCCGAAGTTGGTGATGTCGTTGACCACGTCGTGGTCGTACTCGCCGCCGGCGACGATGGTGCCGATCGGTGTGGCGAACCTCTCCGTCAGCCGGGCGCGGCGCGTTTTGGCGTCGGTCGACGTCGAGGTGGTGAAGGGATCGGCGGGATCGTGGAAATCGTCCTTCCGATGATTTTCGGAGAGGGTCAGATCGGTGATGAAGCGGCCGAGAGTCAGCGTGGCCGGGATGGCGATCTGCGTCTCCGTTCCGTTCTGGCGGCGGTCTAGGCTGGGGACGAGCGCGGTGCCGGCGGCGTTTGTGTTGAAGGGGATGCCGAGGTTGTAGGAGGTGTGGCGCGCGGCCGCGCCGAGGGAGAAGGCATCGGAGAACGACCACTTCAGGTCGGCGCTGGCGCTGTTCTGGCGGAAGTCGTCATTCGGATTGAAGCCGTCGTCCGTCCGGTGCTCGTAGGTTCCGGCGGCGGTGAACGACTCGCTGGCGAATGCGGCGTTGACCATGGCGTTGCGCAGCCCGTGGCTGCCGCTTTCGAAATCGCCATGGATGCCGCTCGACTTCGGCGTCGTCAGCACGTTGACTACGCCGGCCATCGCTTCCGAGCCATAGAGAGCCGAAAACGGGCCGCGGACGACTTCGATCTGCTCGACTCCCGAAGTCGAGAAGCGTCCCCAGTCGTAGCCCGAAAAGTACGGGTTGTTGAGGACGATGCCGTTCCACATCACCAGCGTCTGCGTCGACGCGGCGCCGCGAGTGAAGAGCGAGGTGGCCTTGCCGGGCGAGCCGCTGCGGGCGAGCACGAGGCCGGGGACTTCGCGGAGGACGTCGGCGACGTCGCGGGCGGCACGTTCGTCGATGTCCTTGCGGGTGATGACGGTGACGGCGGCTGGCGTGGCTTGCAACGTCTCGGGTAGAGACGAGGCGGTGACGACGATCTGGTCGTTGATGGTGGGTGGTTGGGTGGATTGGGCGTAGGCGGGGATGACAAAAAAGAGAACGGCAAATAGAACACGCTTCATGACGACTCCTTCCCTCCGAAGAAGGCCGATCAAAAGTGGGTTCCGAGCCAGCCGGTCTCCTGGCTTCCGGGTCATCCTCGTCGCGCCGCCTTCCCGCATCAGGAGATGCAGTGGCTGTCGTGGCACGAGTCGTCGCCGGTCACAGTGGCGGGGGCCGCGCCGGCGTCACACCGGCTTCCCGTTCACTGACTCAGAGGAAATTGGGAAAGAACTTTGGGGAGTCTATCGCAAGATCTCGGCGGCTCCGCGTGAAGAAAAAGTTTCACGCGGAGGCGCGGAGGACGCGGAGTCAGGGACGGGCTTTGAATTTTTCGTAGAGGAGCGTTTGGTTCGTGTCGAGGGTGATTTCTTCGCCGCCGATGAAGAGACGCTTCACGTGCGTGACGATCTCCAGCGGATCGCCGTCGGTGACGATGATGTTGGCCAGCTTGCCGGTTTCGAGCGATCCGATCTTGTCGGCGACGCCGAAGATCTGGGCGGGGGCGAGAGTGACGGAGCGCAGCGCGATCTCTTTCGGCAATCCGAAGGCGGCGCAGGCCGCGGCCTGGTACGGCAGGTTGCGGGCGTTGTGCGCGTCCTGCGACTGGATGGCGAAGGGGATGCCGGCGTCGTGCAGCGTCTTGGCGTTGGTGAAGACCAGATCGTAGGGATCGTCCTCGCGCGGCGGTGTCGAGAGGATCGGCCCGAGGATCACCGGGATGTTGCGCGACTTCAGATCGGGGATCACGCGGGCGACGTCTTCGGCGTCGGCAAGGATCACCTTCAGCTTGAACTCGTCGGCGAACTTGAGGGCGGCGCGGATGTCGCGCTCCAGGTTGGCGTGCATCACCACCGGCACGCGTCTTTCGACCACCGGTACTAGCGCTTCCAGGATCAGATCGCGTTCGACGCGCTTGATGTCCGCGTGATTCGTGCGCGCGGCGGATGCACGCGAGTAGGCCTGCGCATCCTTGAAAACATCGCGCAGTTTGTCGATCTGCTTGGTGTAGTTCTTTGTCGCTTCCTTGACCGCTTCTTCATCCTGCGGCTGTTCATCGAATTGGTTCGCGCGAAGCCGCGGGAAGTGGATGTGCATCGCCAGCGGCGCCTTGAGGGTCATCTCCTGCGGCGTCCATCCGACCAGCTGCATCATCGCCGACGATCCCGAAATGATCCCGCCCTCGGGTTCCGTGACGACGGTGGTGATGCCGTTGACTCTCGTCACCGGAATGACGTTGCTGTGCGGATTCACCGCAACCTCGGCACGAGCATTGGGATTGATATCGCCCAGTTCCGAGGTGTCGACCGTGCCGGGGACGGCGCTGATCTCCTCGAGGCCGACGTGCGAACCGGCGTCGATGAGACCGGGATAGACGAAGAGTCCCGTGCCATCGATGACCGTGGCGTTCGCAGGGACGGCCACGTTGGCGCCGACGGCGGTGATGAGGCCGTTGTTGAAGACGATCGTGCCGTTGGGGATCGCCGCCGAGGAAACCGGGACGATGGTGGCGTTGCGGATGGCGATGAGGGGCTTCTTGCCGGGGCTGTTGGGGATCACCGATTGGGCGAGCAGCGACGTTGCGATCAGGCATGGGAGCAACGCGCCGACGAGCCGTCGGCGGTACAGCCGGCGGGCCGCCGGCGCTACGCTTCTAGTTCTCATTGGCCACCTCCGGCTTCGTTTCGTCGTCACTCTTGCCGCCGGGCTTCTTCTTGTTCTTCGCTTCGTCATCCGCTTCCTTCTTCAAGCGATCCTTCTTCTCTTTGGCCATCTCGGCGCGCATTGCCAGATCTTTCTGGCGGTCGAAGACGATCTCGCCGTCGACCAGCGTGGTCTCGACGCGCGAGTAGGTCGAGAACGGATGGCCGGTCCAGATGGCCAGGTCCGCGTCCTTGCCGACGTCGATCGATCCGAGGCGGTGATCGAGGCGGAGCTGCTTGGCACCGTTCAGCGTGCAGAGCTTCAGCGCTTCCTCTTCTGTGAGTCCGCCATACTTCATGGCCTTGGCCGCATCCTGATTGAGATGACGCGCCAGCTCGGCGGAATCGGAGTTGACCGAGGTGAGCACACCGGCTTTCGTCATCAGCGCGACGTTGTACGGAATGGCGTCATAGGCCTCGGCTTTGAACCCCCACCAGTCGATGAAGGTGCCGCCGCCGACTCCGTGCGCGGCGATCTCCTTGGCCACCTTGTAACCCTCGAGCACGTGCTGCAACTCGCGGATCTTGAAGCCCTGCTCGTCGGAAACGTTGAGCAGCATCATGATCTCGTCGGCGCGGTAGCAGTGTGAGTGGACGTCGATCTTCCCCTTGAGGATGTCGACCATCGTCTCCATCAGGATGTCGTGCCGCGGCGGGATCGGGTTCTCGCCGCGCTTCTTTTTCGCGTCGTATTCATCCCAACGAGCGATGTAATCCTTGGCGTCGATGAACGACTGGCGGATCACTTCCTCCACGCCCATGCGCGTCTGCGGGTACTGCGCGGGGATGCCCGGCGGCGGGCGGAAGTTGGAGGATTTCGGATTCTCGCCGAGGGCGAACTTGATCGTGCGCGGGGCATCGGCAATCGGCCATTCCGAGACCGGATGCCCCCACTTCCACTTCACGATCTGCGACTGCCCACCGATCGGATTGGCCGAGCCGTGCAGCACCAGCGCGGTGGTCGTTCCGCCGGCAAGCTGGCGATAGACGTCGATGTCTTCGTTGGTCAGCACGTCGCCGATGCGCACCATGCCGGTGTTCGGAAGCGAGATCTCATTCACGCTCCCCTCGACCGCGGAGTGGCTATGCGTATCGATGATCCCGGGCAGCACGAATTTGCCCGCCGCATCGATCACCTGCGCATTCGCCGGCGCGGTCACCTGCGCGTTGGGACCAACCGCGGCGATCTTGCCGGCGTGCACGAGGATCGATCCATGCTCGATCTTGCCGTGCGAGACGGTGAGGATGGTGGCGTCGCGGATGACGATGTCCTGGGCGGAGGCGATCGCAACGATCCCGAAGCTAACCAGCACAGACAGGAGTGTCTGTGCCACATCGGTCTTGCTTCTTGCCCGTCTCCGCCCTGTGGCAGGGTCAATGTGGCACAGACACTCTTGTCTGTGCTGCTGCAAGGTGGCGACAACCGGTAACTGAGCACCGAGCACGTTTTCAAAGAATCGAATCATTTCTTGCTCCCCGTGAACGGGAACGTGCCGAGCGTGGTCGACACTGTCCCTTCCATGTTCGAACCGTGCAGCGTGCCGTGGAAGACCCAGTCGCCGGCTTCTTCCTTGCCGCGGCCGGCGATCGAGAACTCGACCGTGGTGCCGTCGAACGTGCCGTTGCCGATGCTGCCGGCGCCGCGGTCGCCGGAGAACGTTCCGGTGATCTGGCCGTTCTCGACGTGCAGCGTGGCGGAGACGTTCACATCGCCCGAGGTGGCCTTGACCACGAAGCTCCAGGTGCCGTCGACGCCGGTCGTGGCCGTCGTCGTTGCCGCCGGCTTCTTCTTCTCGTCCTCGGAGGGCACTTTCGCTTCGCGGCCATCGACGAAGATGTGCTTCACCTTCGACTCCTTGTCGAAGATCGGCTTGTCGGTAATGACCAGGTTAGCGATCTTGCCTTTGTCGATCGATCCCAGCTGGCGGTCGATGCCGATGATCTTCGCCGGATTGATGGTGGTCGCTTTCAGCGCGTCATCCGCCGAGAGGCCGTTCTCGATGGCCTTGCGGATGCCGGGGAGGAAGTCGCCGGTCTTGCCCGCGCCGCTGACCAGCGCGAAGAGCACGCCGTTCTTCGCGAGCACAGCCGGCGTGGTCGGCGAGAGCTGGCGATCGCGGATGACGCGCAGCGGCTGCTCCTCGCGATCCTCTTTCGACGATGGCGCTGCCGGCCATTTCGTCGACACCAGCAGCGGCGCTCCGAGCGCCTTCAGCTCGTCGGCCATGCGGTAGCCCTGGCGCGCGCCGGCGATGATCAGCTTCACGTTGAACTCTTTGGCGATCTTCTCGACGCGATGCATCATCAGATCGCTGTCGGCGACGAAGACCACCGGCACGTCGCGCCGGAGCACGCCGCCGAGGGCTTCGAGCGACGGGCTCTCGTCAGGGCGCTTGTAGCCGGCGGGATTCTTGTCGTAGATCGCATGGGCGGCGGAGTACTGCTGCGCGTCCATGAACGTTTGGCGGATGTACGAGATCACGCCCATCAGCGAATCGGGATAGGTCCAGGCCGGCCGCGGATTGAACGAGATCTGCTGCGCGGCCGGATTGCGGATCACGCGCGATTCCATCGTCCCGCCGCCGAGGTTGATGGCGACCGACTGGCCGTTGAAGATGCCGAAGGCGGGCGCGGTGACGATCGTGGTCACGCCGGTGGCGCGCTTCGCTTCGACGTCATCGTCGGAAAGCTTGGCCTCGCGAAACGCCAGAAACGCCGGACCGGTTTCCGGCAGTTGCTCCGGCGCGTTACGAGCGCCGGCGGCCGCGGGACCGCGTCGCCGCGTCGTGCTCGCGCTCGGAAAGCCGAGCGACGTTTGCGCATCGATGAGGCCGGGATAGATGTGGCCGCCCTTGACGTCGATGATGGTGGCATCGAGCGGGATGGCCTGCGCGGTGCCGACCGATTCGATCAGCCCGTCGCGGATGATCACCGCGCCGTTCGTGATCTCCGGCCCGCTGACGGGATGAATCGTCCCGCCCGTGATCGCATACACGCCCGGCGACTCAGCAAAGCCCGGCCACGCGGCAAGAAAAAGAAGGAGGAAAACCGAAAAACCGAGGAAACGTCTGGACATTCGCACCTCCGGCGGCGCGACATGATACGGGATGGGTAGGATTCGGAGTGGTCACAGTTTGCGGTGCTCGGGTTGTCTGCGGCTGCGCCGCGTTGTCGGTTGTCTGCGCCTGCGGGCGCGTAGGCAGTCGTCGAAGGTATCGGTGATCAACGGCTTCTGACCGTGTCGTCGTTTCACCGTGGCCCAGATCGCGTCGTGAGCCTATTGCCCACGCGCCCGCAGGCGCAGACAACCGACAACGCGGCGCAGCCGCAGACAACGCGGGCACCGCCAAGTTTGACTCCCACATCCCCCTTCGCTACGCTCACCGGACTCCATGGTCCTCTTCAACTACGCCACCAAAGAGATCACCGCGAAGATTGTCTATTACGGTCCTGGTCTCTGCGGCAAGACTACGAATCTGCAGTTTGTCTACGACTCGCTGCCGTCGAACAACAAGAGCAAGATGCTCTCGCTGGCGACGAAGACGGACCGCACCCTCTTCTTCGATTTTCTCCCTCTCGACCTCGGCAAGATCCGCGGCATGCGCACCAAGCTGCAGCTCTACACCGTGCCGGGGCAGGTCTACTACAACTCCACGCGCCAGCTCGTGCTCAAGGGCGCCGACGGCGTCGTCTTCGTCGCCGACAGCCAGGACCACGCCATCGACGCGAATCTCGAGTCGCTGCAGAACCTCGAGGACAATCTCAAGCGCCAGGGCGTGCGCATCCGCGAGATCCCGCTGGTGATCCAGTACAACAAGCGCGATCTGCCGAACGCATTGCCAGTCGCCGGCCTCGAGGCCGAGGTGAACAAGCTCGGCGTGCCGCATTTCGAGTCGGTGGCAACGACAGGCCTCGGCGTGGAAGAGACGCTGAAGGGGATCACGCAGCTGGTCCTTGCGCACCTGGTCAAGAAGTACGGGCTTGAAGGCTCCGAACCGATCGAGCGCGACATCCAGATCCTCAACGCCACCGTGGCCCAGGATCATCCGGCCGCGCACGATTCGTTGTGGGACGAGGATGATGTCTTCGGCGAAGTCACGCAGGTTGCCGCGCCCGCGCCGGCGTTCACCCTCGATGATGCCAGCGGCGCTGAGGACATCCCGCTCGTGCCGACGGAACTGATCGGGACTCCTCCTCCGGCACCACCAAAACCCGCGGCGCCGGCTCCCCAACCGTTCGACGATTTCGAGGACTACTTCGCCACGCCGCCACCGATGCCTGCTCCGCCGCCCCCGCCATCGTCCGGCATCTCGGTACGCGGCGGTTCGATCTCGGCCTTGGCATCGCTGGACGGTCCATCAACCGAGGTGCCGATGATGTCGATCGAGATTCCGTTGCCCGAAGGAATCCTCAGCTCGCTTCCCGACCTCGATGCGCCAACCGAGCGCCGCGCGACCGACGGCTTGGTGAAGGAAGTGACCGTCCCGCTGAACCTGACGATGGACGAGCTCCGCCAGCACCGCAGACTGCGCCTGAAGATCACGCTGGATGTGAATTTACTTTCCTGACCCGGCGTTACCGCAAATCCCGGAGGAGTGGTCGAGTGGTTTAAGGCAGCGGTCTTGAAAACCGCCGTACCTGCAAGGGTACCGTGGGTTCGAATCCCACCTCCTCCGCCACCGGGCACGGCCCGGCTCGTTGGTTGGCCAAGCCTCGGCCGCCATTCTCCCCGATCACGCTACAGCGGCGATCTGTCACCCGGGATTCACCGACGGGCTGAGGAGCCAGACGCCGCGGCCGTATGTGAAGAGGTAGACGTCGCTTCCAATGAGTTGCAGATCGCTCAGCTGGACGTTTGGCAATCCGAGGGACAACGTGATGTCCTTCCACGTCGTCCCGCCATCCTCGGTGACGAAGACGCCGACTTCGAGGGCCACGAACCATGTGGTGTCCGGAAACGCGTTGTGCCGCACGACACCGACGGCGGGCAGGTCCGGCAACGAGCCCAGGCCGGTGCCGTGGACGTCTTCCCATTTCGGTGTCGCCGCCGTCGTGTCGCGGCAGCGCCACACGTGGGACACTCCCGTACCGCCGATGCAGAGGACGATGTCGTCTTCGTTGTTCGGATTGACGGCGATGGCGCTGACGACGATGCCTTTGAACTGGTCGTTGTCGATGCGCGTCCAGAGCCAGTCGGGACCTTGTCCCATCCAGACCTGCCCGTCGGTGCTTCCGGTGAAGACACGCCAGTCATCGGATGCGGCCACGCCGATGCAGCGGACACCTTGTTCGTCGCCGGCGAGTTTCTGTGCGCCGATGCGTCCGGTCCACGTGCCCGTCGTTTCACTACGCAGCCAGAGAAAATCGGTCCCCCAATAGAAGTGCTTGCCGTGCGCGTCGATCGCCATCGGCAACGACATCGGATCGAGGAAATCGGTGCCGGTCGCCGGCGTGATGTCGACGCCTTTGGTCGACCACCGGTTCGCCGTCCGCGCGATCCCGTGGTACTTGACGCCGGTTTCCGCGAACTGGATCTTGTCGTTGCTCGGATTCACGAGTGCGGCGATGGCATCACCGCCGTGAGGCGTATTGACCGTGCCCCAGGAGCGCAAGTCGCTCTGCGACGATGCGACGGAATTGTCCTGCGTGCCAACGAGGCAGATGGTCGGCGTCGTCGCGCTCGCGGAGCCGCGATAGCACTGAGTGATGTGGAGGTCGGCGTTTCGGCTGTTGAGGTCCCAGCCGGAACTCGTGCGCTCCAACTCGTAAACGCCACCGTCATTGCCAATCATCACGCGGCTGGCGGGATGGACCGGATCGAGTGTGAGCGCGTGAATGTCGTCGTGCCCACCCGGAAGGCTCGTCCACGTTCCCGTGCCGGCGGAGTCCCACAGGTGCAGGCGCCGGAGGCCGAAGAAGAGCACCTCGCGCTTGACTGGATCGGTGAGCACGCCGCAGGTGAGCGTGAGGTAGTACCACGGGTTTTCCCACTCGTCGTCGTCGACGGGAAGACTGGATGTGATGTCGGTCCAGGTGTTGCCGTAGTTGTCACTGCCCATGACGATGCGATCGGGCGCGCCGGCGAAATAGACGCCGCGAGCGTCGAGCGGCGAGACCGCAACCGTCAGGTCATCCTGGCGGGCGATCTTCGGATCGGAGAGCGATGTCCAGGTCGCCCCGCGGTCGAACGAGCGGATGATGACGTTCGTGCGCAGGGTGAAATCGTGGCCGCATGCATACATGGCCCGCTTGCCATGGCCGTCGTCAGCGCCGATGACGAGCGTGGTCCAGTCTCCCTGATTGCGATAGGCACGGCGCCACGTCTTGCCGCTGTCCTTCGACTGCCAGACGTAACCGCCGCCGCCTGACCGGCCGCCGCACATCGTCACGATCCGCGAGTCGTCGGGATCGACGACGATGCCGCTGATCGAGTACTTCGCAGCCTCTCCGAAAGGGAGGATCGAGAACGTGTTGCCCGCGTCGGTGCTCTTCAGGACGCCGAAGTAATGGCGGCCGAACGCCGGGAAGTCGCCGGTACCGACGTAGACGACCGAGCTGTCGTTCGGATCGACGGCGATGCTGGAGACCTCGAGATACGGCCAGACGTCGGAAAGCGAGATCCAGGTGATGCCGTTGTCTTCGCTCTTCCAGAGGCCGCCGCCGGCGGCGCCGGCGTAGATCGTGTCATGATCATGCGGGTCGAGGGCGATTGCGTTCACACGGCCGGAGACATACCGCCCGCCACCGGCGTCGAAGGCATTCGGACCGATGAACTCCCACCTCCCGAGGGCAAAGCCAGGCGACAGCGTGGCGGCGTGCGCCATCCGTTCGCGGTGCTCGCGCGCGCGGGCCAACGCCGTCCAGTCGGGATGGTCATTCGCACCCGCCCACAGCCGCGCGCGGTCGTAAATCCACGCCAGTTGCGACGGGCCTTCGCGTTCCTCGTCGTCATCGTCGTGATCGCGCCGATGTTCGCGCTCTTTGCCGCGTGCCTCGCGGATTGCTTCGTCGAGCTCTTTCCGCAGCGCTTTTACGGAGTCAGCACGAAGAACGGCATGGATGCGCCTGGAGGCCATCAGTTCTACCTCTCTGGAATGACATTCAGCGGGAGGGATGGGGGACGCCGCGAGTGTCGGTTCCTTTGCTGCGGAAGTCAAGGGCGGCCGCCCACACGGCCGGCACCGTTGGTTGGCCAAGCCTCGGCCACCCTCGCTTGTCGTTACTAGACCGATGGCGTGACGCCTTCGCGTATCCTCCGCGAATGGCTCGATCTCGGCAGAATCATCCCAACCGATTTCTCACTTCACGCGCGGGTCACGTCACGATCGGTTGCGTGCTGGCCGTGGTGATGGTCATCGCCTTTCACTCCAGCGTTCGGGCGCTCTTTCCGCTGGAGAACGATATCAACCCTTCCAGCGATGATTGGTGGTCCTACCATCGCTACGCCGTCAGTGTTCTTCAGGGCGGCATGAGCATGCCGGCGGTTCAGGGGTCGTACACGCGGCCGGGCGGGTTCGGATACGTCTATTTCGTCGCCGCCGTCTACGCATTCTTCGGCATCCGCTCGCAGGCGGTATACGTCATTCAGACGGTCCTGTTCGCGTTGTCCGTTTTCGGCTTCGTCTACGCGTTTCGCCGGCGACTGCGGCCGTTCTATCTGCTGCTCTACGGCCTGCTGGTCATCCTCTTTTTTTACCTGGATCACTTTCGCTTCTATACCTTCCGGCTGCTCAGCGAGAACCTGTTGATCTTTCTCCTGGCGCCGCTTTTCATCGCCTTCGAGCGGCTGCTTACCAATGATTCGCGTCTCGCTGCCGCCGCCACGGGACTCCTAGCCGGCGGCTGCTTTCTCGTCCGTCCGAACACGCTGTTCCTCGCGCCGGCCTTGGTGCTGCTGCTCCTCTACAGAAAGAGGGACAGGCACACGATCATCAACTGCGTCATTGTCATTGCGGGCCTTGTGCTCATGGGCAGCCTGCTCCTCTGGCGCGATTACGCAGTGACCGCGACATCCGCGCTCCACGTGATCACGACGCGGCAGGATTGGCTGCATCCCTCGTCGCTGGGCGACGCGTTCCCTTTCTACGGCCGGAGAATTCTCTACGTACTCGGAAACCTGCACGCGCTGATCCCCGAATTCGAGTCGTTGCGGCACTGGTTCGCAGCGTGGGCGTGCGTGCTGCTTCTGCTGGGACAAAGCCTTCGATACCGGCAGATCGACGATCTCGATCTGGCCGCTCTGGTTTTTCTCGCCGCGTACTACGGACCGCTGATCGCGGTAGCCGACATTACGAACTACGGGATTCGGATGCTTACGCCGGGCATGCCTATCGTCCTGTACCTGGCGGTGAGAGGCGTAATGCTGACTCTCCGGCGACGCAGCATCCCGGATTGATGTCATGCGGGACGCCTCGAGGCGCCGGCATCCTGACGGCCTCCTTCATTGCCGCATGGCGATTCGAGTAGGATCGTGGCGGTGTCTATCTCGTTCTGGCCAGCCGTCTCCGCCACGGCGCTCTATCTGATCACCGCCGGCGTGATGGCGTTTCTCGTCCATCGCTTCATCCGGCCGATGTCAAAGATGGCGGCGATCATCCTGCTCCTTCTTCCGCTCAGTTTCTCCGGACGGGCATTGCTCACTGGCCGGGTTTATTCGCCGATCGATCTGCCGTTTCACGCCGAGCCGCTGGCGTCGTTCCGCTCCGATTTCGGCATCACGAAGTTTCACAATGCGGTGCTCAGCGATGTCTACAGCCTGAACATCCCGTGGAAATACGCTGCACGCATGGAGATCCTCAAGGGTGAGTGGCCATTGTGGAATCCGTACATATCCGCCGGCGACATCCTCGCTGCGGCGGCGCAGCCGACTCCCTACGAGCCGGTTTTTCTGATCAGCCTCCTGCTTCCGATGGCGGTGAGCCTGACGTTTTTCTCGACGATGGCCCTGTTCATTGGCGCACTGCTGATGTTCGCCTTCCTGCGGGAGCTCGCATGCTCGGAGCGCGCGTCATTGGTTGGAGCCAGCGCGTGGACGTTCTGCCTCTTCCTGGTTTTCTTTCTCGATTGGGTGATCACGCCGGTGAACGTCTGGTTCCCGCTGGTCCTCCTCGGCGTGCGCCGCATCGCACGCACGCCGGGCCTGCGGCCGGCAATCATCCTGGTGGTCGCTTTTGTCATGATGCTTCTCAATGGCCACCCGGAAAGCGCGCTTCATATCGTCGCGATTGGATTGATATGGGCGATCGCGGAACTGTGGAACGTTCAGTTCCGCGGAGTGATGCGATCGATTCCGTTGGCCATTGCCAGCGGTGTTGTGGCGCTGGCGATTACCGCCATCTACATGCTCCCCATCATCGAGGCCATTCCGCAAACCTCGGAGCATCGTTTCCGCGAAAACGTTTATGCGCATGCCTCGCGATCGGCCCCGCGCGGCGAGGTGATGCAGAGATTGCTGCGCCAGTTCGTGCCGTTCATCGTCGGCGAGCCTGAGAAGGAATGGCACCCCCGGCCGACAGAGCTGAACGTCATTCCGGAGACGATGTACGTCGGCAGCGCCGCTCTTTCGCTGGCGGTCTTCGGTTTCTGGCGTTCACGATGGCGCGGCAAATGGCTGGTGCTGGTATTGGCGCTATTCGGCCTTGTCGTCGGTATTCAACTGGCGCCCTTCGGCGACATCCTCGCCAAACTGCCTCTCTTCGACATCGCTCTCAATGAACGGCTGATTCTCGTTTCCGCATTGGGACTAAGCATTTTCGCGGCGCTCGGTGTCGATGCGATCATGATCGAGCCAGCCCGATGGCGCCCTGCGCTTGTGGCGTTGGGAGTATTTCTTTTTCTGCTGGCGCTCTGCATCGACCAATATCCCGGCATGCGAGCGCGCGGCCTCAGCGCCGGCTATTTGAAGGAGGCGATCGCACTTCTCGTCATCCCGGCATTTCTTGTCGCCGGTGCATCCTTGCTGCGCCGTCCCGAAATTCTTGCAATCGCGCTTCTGCTCATTGTGACCGGCGAGCGCGCCCTGCAATCGGGTGATATTCGCCCTACTCTGCCGGCGCAAATGTTCTATCCGGAGATTCCGCTATTCAATCAGCTGCCGAAAGGTGACGATCCCTATCGAATCGTCGGCGTCGGCGAGGTTCTGCCTCCCAATATCGCCACGATGTACCAGCTGGAAGACGTTCGCGAATATTCGGCCATGACCTTCATGGCCAATTACGACCTGCAGCCTTTGTGGTCCAGATTCCAGCCGGTATGGTCCAATCGCGTCGACGATCTCAATGCGCCGTTTCTGTCGTTATTGAACGTCAGATACGCCTTCGCCCAGCTCGACGTCGTTCCGCCGTCACAATGGTCTGTCGTCGCGACGGACCGAGGAACGCAACTGCTGGAAAATCACAACGTGGTGCCGCGCGCGTTCATCCCCGCAAGAATCCTGATCGGCAACGATCCCCTCGGTACATTCGGCGACGGGATCAAGCTGGAGAACGACTTCCGTCAAAAGAGCTGGATCGACGTTCCCAACGAAGGACCTCGCGAAGAGGCAAACGGCACCGGCTCGGTAACGATCAAAAAACACGGAATGCGCGCCTTCGCGATGCACGCGCATCTCGAATCGAACACCTGGGTGATCGTGACGGAGACCGCGTGGAAAGGTTGGCGTGCCTACATCGACGGAAAGCCAACCAAGCTGCGAACCGCCGACGGGATGTTCCTGGCCATGCTCCTCCCGGCCGGCGATCACGACGTCAGCCTGGTCTACTGGCCGCAATCCTTCGTCATCGGCCGGGCGATCTCGGGGATCACGCTGCTATTGATCGCTGCCGGCTCGGTGATCGTGTGGCTGCGGCGCCGCCGCGCGTAGCGCTACGATGCCGTCGTGCGCGCTCTCGATTCGAATCGCTTCGTGATCTCAGCCGAGGTCGATCACAGTGTCGACGATTACCGCGCCTCGGTGCCCGCGATCCGCAGCGCGGAATCGATCGACTTCCGCACTCCGGTCACGATCTTCATCGGCGAGAATGGCTCAGGAAAATCGACGCTGATCGAGGCCATCGCCATCGCGGCAGGATTCAATCCCGAGGGCGGCTCAAAGAACTTTCTGTTCGAGACGGTGAGGAGGGAGGTAGAGCTCGATCCGCTGGTGCGGCTGGTACGTGCGCATCGCCGTCCCTCCGACGGCTACTTTCTCCGCGCCGAGAGTTTCTTCAACGTGGCCACGGAGATCGACCGCCTCGGCGTGACGCGCGGCTACGGCGGCCAGTCGCTCCACGAGCAATCGCACGGCGAGTCCTTCATGGCCCTCCTCCTCAACCGCTTCCTCGGCGACGGCCTCTACGTCCTCGACGAGCCCGAAGCCGCCCTCTCCCCGATGCGCCAGCTCTCCATGCTCGCCCGCATCCACGACCTGGTCCGCGCCGGCTCGCAGTTCATCATCGCCACGCACTCGCCGATCCTCATGGCCTACCCGGACGCAACGCTCCTCCAGATGGATGACACGATCCACGAGGTCCCGTACGAAGAAACGGAGCACTACACCGTCATGCGCGATTTCTTCAATCACCGCGCGGCGATGTTGCGGGAGTTGATGGGGTAGTTGCCTCCTCCCGCCCCCTTGACGTAACTTCCTCCAATCATGAGATCGCTACGTCCGGTCGTCACCGCGGTGATGTTGGTGTTCCTGTTTTTGCCGGTGTTTGGGAAGGCGGCTGCGCCGCCGAAGCCGTCGGCGGCGTATGAGTGGTTGGACATTTCGCTCGAGGCGACGGCTCGCGAGGTCGACAGGCATGGGGCGCGGCCGACGATCATTTCGCGGACGCTGGCCATCGCGCTGACGGCCATGTACGACGCGTGGGCGGCGTATGACGACAAGGCCGTCGGGACGCGGCTCGGGGCGTCGTTGCGGCGGCCGGCGTCGGAGCGGACGCTGGCAAACAAGGAGAAGGCCATCGCCTACGCTACCTATCGGGCGCTGATCGATGTCTATCCCGAGGACAAGGCGTGGATCGATGAGCAGATGCGGGGGAAGGGATTCAATCCGGATGACGCGTCGACCGATCCTTCCACGCCGCAGGGCGTCGGCAATGCCGCGGCGCTGGCGGTCTGCAGCTATCGCCATCACGACGGCGCGAACCAGTTCGGCGACGAGGTCGGATCGAACGGCGTTCCGTACTCCGACTACACCTACTACGCGCCGGTGAACACGCCAGAGAAGATCAATGATCCGAACCGGTGGCAGCCGATTCCGTTCGTCAATCCGAAGGGTGGGTTCGTCACGCCTGGATTTCTCACGCCGCACTGGTATCGGGTCAAGCCGTTCGCGCTCGATCGCAGCGATCAGTTCCGCGCTCCCGTGCCGCCGCACGTCGACTCCGAGCGGTTGCGGAAGGAGACGGACGAGAACATCGCTCTGAACGCGAGCCTCACGCCGGAACAAAAAGCAACCGTTGAGTTCATGCGCGATGGTCCGCGCTCCACCGGCCAGTCGGGGCATTGGCTGAAATTCGCGCAGCTCGTTTCGAAGCGTGATCACAACGATCTCGATCGCGATGTGAAGCTCTTCTTCGCCGTCGGCAACGTGGCCATGGATGCCTTCATCGCCTGCTGGGAGACCAAGCGCTACTACGACACCTCGCGGCCGTGGACGCTGGTCCGCTACTACTACGCCGGCAAGAAGGTCGCCGGCTGGGGCGGGCCGGGCAAGGGCGTGGTGGAGCTTCCTGCCGAGGAGTGGCATCCGTATTCGCCGTTCACGTTCGTCACGCCGCCGTTTCCCGGATACGTTTCCGGGCACAGCACGGTGAGCGGCGCGTGTGCGAAAACGCTGGAGCTCTTCACTGGCAGCGATTTTTTCGGAGAAGTCGAAAAGCGCAGGGCCGGTGTGATCACCGAGGCCGACGTCGATTGCGCCACGATCCAGTCGCGTGACGGGAAAGTGGGCAAGCCGGTGATTTGCGACGTCGAGCTGAAGCTGCCGACGTTCACGGCCACTGCCGACCTGGCCGGCATTTCGCGGGTGATGGGCGGCTATCACGTCCAGGCCGACAACGTCGAAGGCCTGGCCCTCGGCCGCAAAGTCGCGAAGTTCGAATGGCCGCGCATTCAGGCCTATTTCGATGGAACCGCTCCGGCGGCGAAGGATTAAATCGTGAACCGCCGTCTGCTCTGGTTTCTGCTGTCGATCGTCGCCGCGCTCGCGCTGGCGGTGGTCTTCATCCCGGCGTGGGTGATCCAGCCCTTCCGGCCGCAGTCGCCGCGCGGACTGGAAGTTTCGTACGCGTTGAAGCGAATCGCGCCGTTCGTCTCCATCGCCGCGCTGCTTGCCTGCATCGCGATGATGATCAAACTGTGGCGCGGCGCGCGGTGGAGCAGGATCGCTCTCGTTCTTCTGCTGATCCCGCCGGCGGTCAGCGCCTGGTTTGCGCGGCAGAACCATTTCGAATGGATGTTCAACCCGCTCCCGAACGCCGGCTACGTTCGCGCCGGTGCTGCGACGTTCGTTGCGGACAACGACCTGGTCATGGCCGTGGCGCGCAACGGCGAGGCGGCGGCGTATCCGATTCGCCAGCTGGCGTATCACCACGTGGTGATGGACACGGTCGGCCGCGTGCCGATCGTCGTCACTTATTGAACACTCTGCCACACCGGTCTGGTGTGGGAGGCGGCGGTCGACGGAAGAACGCTCCACTTCCATCTCGCGGGGATCAACAACCAGAACTTCATCATGCGCGACGAGGAGACCGGTTCCTGGTGGCAGCAGGTCAGCGGCGAAGCGATCCTCGGGCCGCTCAAGGGTAAGCGCCTGACGCCGGTGGCGCAGGACGAGATTTCGTTCGCGCTCTGGAAGCGCGAGCAGCCGAACGGCCGCGTGCTGCGTCCCGATCCGCGCGTCGAAGCGGCGCACCGTTACGCGCCGGCCGATTGGGAAGCGGGCATCGCCAAACTTCCCGTGGCCACGCGCATCGGCGACAAGCGCCTCGATCTGCGCGAGTTGATCGTTGGCATCACCGTCAACGGCCGCGCCAAGGCCTACCGGATGTCGGACGTGAAGCAACAGACGCCCATCATCGATACCGTCGGAGGCCTTCCCATTGTCATCGTCGCCGCGGCGGATGGGAACTCGGTGCGTGCGTTCTCGCGTGTCGTCGACGGCAAACCGGTCGATCTCTTCGCCAAACCGGGATCGAACGATCTCGTCGACAGCGCTACCGGCAGCGAGTGGGATTTTTCAGGACGCGCCATTCGCGGCCCGCTGGCAGGACATCAGTTGACGCAAATCCCGATGCTGCGCGACTACTGGTTCGACTGGCGCGCGTATCACCCCGACACAACGATTTTCCGAGCGGGGCTGACGCGCTCCTGATCGCCGCAGCGATATGCTGCGCTTCATGTCCATCCGCACTTCGCTCGTCGCCGCAGCCCTCGTTTTCGCTCCGCTTCTGGCGCAGGCCAATACCGAGCTCACCGTGAAGTCCGAGCGCAGCACGTTCGAGGTGAAAGGCGCGACCGGCGCGCCGAGACCGTCGGCAAACCAAACTCTCCACCTGACGATCGGCGCGCGCTGGATTCAGTGGGACGACGGCACCGATCGCGGCGTCTACGATTTCGCGAAACACGAGGTCTTCAACGTCGATACGAAGTCGCATCGTCTTGCCGAGGAGTCGATGTACGCGATCGTAAGCGGCAAGGACGCCGAGCTCGATAACCGGATGATGCTCGGCTCGGCGCTGGAGGCGGGAAAAGTCGTCGACAGCCCCATGCTGCCGACGCTCGTTGAGCACCAGCTCTCGCTACGACACGACGTCCACCGCGCATCCGGGATCGAACGCAAGAGCGCCGAGGGCGAGCAGCGCTACGTCTGGCGCGAGAAGGAGCTTTTCGCGTTCTCGACGAAGCTCGTTCCGATGACGGCCGCGGAGCGCGACCTTTTTCTCCGTTACCTCCGCTACCGCATCGGCGGCCATCCCGAGGTGTTCGAAGACCTGCAGAAACTCGACGGCATTCCGAAATGGTTGCGCTACCGCGATCCGGGGCTCGGTGAAGCGATCCGGCTGGAAGTGCTCGACAGCAAGAAGAGCCCCGACGCGCCTTACGTCTTGCCGAGGCTCGAAAAACTGCCGATGAAGAATGCCGGCGCAGCCGCAGCGGCGGCCGCGGTTCAGGCGTCGACGCCCGAATCGCGCGCAGCCTTCGCCGCAAACATCCTCGCCAAGGCCAACGCGGCGTCCGACTCCGGCAAGCAGCTCCAGGCCATGCTCGGCTACATCGAGGGCCAGCTGATGATCGACGGCGAGATGCCGCCCGACTTTCACAAGCGCTCGGAGACCATCCTCCACGACGGCAACGTGAAAGCGTTGCTGGCAGCGGTTCAGGCCAACAGCGAGACCCAGGCGCGCGATGACGTGGTCACGCTGACGCGCCTGACTCCGCTCGCCGGCGAGAAGGGGTACGTGGTCGGCATTTTCCGCGCGAACATGGAGTCGCAGCTCGGCAATCGCGACGCGGCGATCACTCTCTTCGTCACCGCGCTGTCGAAGAACCCGTTCATCACCGGCGTCTGGAAGGACCTCGGCGACAACCTCGATACCGGCTACGACGCCGCCGATACCTGGCGCTGCTATGAGACCGCCCGGATCATCGCGCCCAACCACCGGATGCTCTCCGATATCGCCCGCGGCGAAGCCGCCATGGCCGCCCGGTATCCCGAGTATTTCTAAACGAGCGCTACAATCGGCGAATGGCCGACGTCAGCGACACCGTCAACGAAGCCCTCGAGCACGCCTCGGAATCACGCCTCAACTCCGCAATCGCGCTGCTCGTGGCGATCACGGCCACCTTCATGGCCCTTTGCAACGTGAAGGACGGCAACATCGTCCAGGGCATGGCGCAGGCGCAGGCGAACGCGGTCGATCAATGGGCGTACTACCAGGCCAAGGGGATGAAGCAGAATCTGGCCGAGTCCACGCTCGATGAGCTGCAACTGCAGCGTGCGATGCTGGCCGATCCGAAATTCGCGGCGCTGCTGGACGCGAAAATTGTGGTCTATCAGAAGCAGGTCAAGAAATACGAGAAAGAGAAGGCGGACATCAAGAAGCAGGCCGAGGACGAGCAGAAGCAGTATGACGCTCTCAATGTGCATGACGATCAATTCGACATGTCGGAAGCGTGTCTCTCGGTGGCCGTCGCTCTCTTCGGCATCACAGCACTGACGAAGAAGCGCTGGCTTCTTGCCGTGGCCTCGGTCTTTATGTTCTTCGGCGTACTTTTTGGACTGGCGGGATTTTTCGCCTGGAGCATTCATCCCGATTTCCTGGCGAAGTTCCTCTCGTAAGGAGTATGCACAAACGACTTCGCAACGGCGTCATTGTCCTGGGGGCGATCTCTCTGCTCTCAGGGTCGGTCTATGCGACGATTCGGAGCGGCAGCGTCATCCCGGGCGATTTTACGGGCGATGGAAAAGCGTTCGACTTCCAACACCCTCCGTGTCAGGCCGGGCTTTCCACACCAACGCCGGATCTCGTCGACGTTCGCTATACCGGTTCGGGTGGCGCGTATATCGGCTGGCGGGGAAGCGCCATCCTCCTCGGCCCATTCTTTTCGAATCCGGGACTCATTGCGGCACAGTTCCGAAATCTGCACCACGACGAAGATCGAATCCGGCAGCATATGCAGGCGCTTGCAGGAGTTCCAGTCCGCGCGATTCTGACCGGCCACTCCCACTACGATCACATTGGCGACTTGCCTATTGTGGCGCGTCAGTACGCACCGCAAGCGCGGATCTATACGAACAGTACCGGGGCCAGGATGCTGGCTGCATACAACGATCTCAAAACGCGAACCGAAACGATCGATCTGCTCAAGCCGATGAATATTGTGGATGACACAGGCAAAACGATTTTTCGCATTCAGGCCGTCGTCTCCGATCACGCGCCGCAGCTTTGTTCATGCCGGCATTGGCCGTGTGACTATGCCGATTGCGAAATTGATAAGGATTGGACTACGCCCTTCGAGCAGCACAAGCTACGTGAATTCTGCGGCGGCCAGACATATGCGTTCATCATCGATCTCATGGACGGCGACAAGATCCAATACAGGATTTATTACAACGACGCCGCCGCAAACTGGCCACTGGGCATTCCCACGGGCATCCCGGATCATCCTTACGATCTGGCGATCATCTGCATGGCCTCGTTTGATTTCGTCAAGCTCTATCCGTCGGCGCTCCTGGGCGCGATCAAGCCGCGACACGTCGTTCTGTCTCACTATGAGAATTTCTTCTCCAAATCGGAGGGCCGCTGGGAGTTCGTGCCGCTATTGACCGACGCGAAGGCGGCAAGGTTCATGCGGATATTGCGTGACAGCCACGCAGTCACCAATCCGCTTCCGCCAACGAACAAGGTCTGCGGCCCCTCCACGCGCGAATGGACGATGCCAGTGCCAGGGGAACAGATGCTGTTCCGACCGGACGGACAGTAGTACCATCTCCCCAATCGCCTAGGGGTGGCCGAAACAACGGCCTGAGATCACACCCTGGAACCTGAACCGGTTAGGACCGGCGTAGGCAAAGGCGGATGGGGCAATCATGAAGGCTTTCCGCGTCGTATCGTTTTTTCTGTTTTTCCCTGTTTTTGTTTCGGCTGCCTCGCTTCGCGGCGTTGTCCGCGCCGTTGATGGGCAGCCGGTTCCGCAAGCTGCAGTGGAAGCGGCCGGTCATCGGGCGATCACCGATGCCGAGGGACGATTCGCCATCGAGGTGCCCGCGGGCAGTTACACCGTGGTCGTGACGCGGTCCGGCTTCCAGGCCGTTGCGCAGCAGGCGGCGGCGGACACTGATCTGGTCATCACCTTGCGGCCGGGGCTGGCCGAGAACATCGTCGTCAGCGGCATTCGCGCCGAGGAGAAGACGCCGGTGACGAAGAGTGACATCGATCGCGGGACCATCGCGCGCGACTACTACGGGCAGGACATCCCGATGCTGCTGCGCGACACGCCGTCGATCGATACGTACGCCGAGGCGGGCGTGGGAGGTTCGGGGTACTCGTACATCACGTTACGGGGGATCAGCCCGACGCGGCTCAACTTCACGCTCGATGGCGTGCCGCTGGCCGATTCCGAGGATATGGGGACGTACTTTGCCGACTTCCCGGACCTCGCCAGGTCGCTGCAGTCGATCCAGGTGCAGCGAGGAGTGGGGACGTCGACGGTCGGCTCGCCGTCGTACGGAGGATCGATCAATCTCGAATCGATCGCGCTGTCGCCGGCGGCATCGACCAGCGCCGAGGTCGGATTCGGATCGTTCGGAACGAAGAACGCCTCGGTTGGATACCAGTCGGGCGCACTGCCGGGCGGGTATTCGTTTTACACGCGACTCTCCGGCGATCAGTCGGATGGCTTTCGCGATTCGTCCGGCTTTCGCGGACGCAACCTCTTCGTCAGCGCGGCCAAACAGAACGAAGACTCGCAGCTACGGTTGACCGGCTTCACGGCACACGAGTGGACGCAGCAGTCTTTCCTGGCCGTCGACACCGACACGCTCGCACAGAATCTGCGCGCGAATCCGTTCGGGCCGCAGGATCGCGACAGTTTCGGGTACGACCTCGCGCAGCTGCAGTACCTGCGCGCGCTTTCGCCGCGGACGAATATGACCGCGTCGGTCTTTTATCAGCGCGGCTACGGCTGGTATCGCCTCTCCGGCGATCAGTTCGGACTCGATGGATTGCTGATCGGCAGCATGGTCACGCTCAGCACGACGCGCGGCCCGTGGACGGCCAATTACGGCCTGCACGTGAACGAGTTCCGCCGCGAGCACACGCTCGACTCCGGCGGTACACGCCAGTACTCGAACTATGGGACAAAAGGGGATGCCAACGCCTTCGCCAAGTTCAGCTACGACGACGGACGCTGGCACCTCTACTCCGACGCCCAACTCCGGACGACCAACTTCCACTATCACGGCGATGTCGCCATCGCACCGATCCGCTGGACGTTTTTCAATCCGAAGCTCGGCGCCCGCTACGACCTTTCGGCGACCAGCAGCGTTTACGGATCGGCCGGCGTATCGACGCGCGAGCCGACGCGCAATGATCTCTTTCAGGGTGAAGACAACGCGTCGTTCGCCCACGATCTGCACGCGGTTCATCCCGAGCATCTCGTCGATCTCGAAGCGGGCTGGAACGTTCGCGGGGCGACATCCACCTTCGGCGCAAACGTCTACGCCATGAACTTCCACAACGAGATCGCCTCCACGGGCGAGCTCTCGCCGATCGGTCTGCTGCTGCGGCGCAACGTCGATCGCAGCTACCGGCGCGGGATCGAGCTCGAATACACCTGGCAGGCCATGCCGCGGCTGAAACTGCGCGGCAACGCGAACCTGAGCCGCAATCGCATCCACACCTGGACGCAGTTTTACGACGTCTACGATGACGCCGGAAACATCACCGCCAGCCAGCCGATCACCTTTCACGACGTCAATCCCGTGCTGACGCCGTCGATGATCGTCAACCAGAGCATCGAGTACGCGCCGTCGTCATCGACGACCTTCGGCGTCACCGCGCGGCACGTCGGCCGCTCCTATCTCGACAACACGAACAACAACGGCTTCGTCGCGCCGGCCTTCACCACGCTCGAAGCCAATGCCGCGATTGCGCTCTCCCACAACGTCAACCTTCGCCTGCAGGTCAACAACCTGACCAACAACAAGCGCGTCTTCCCCAGCGGCTACAGCTATCTCTTTCTCACACCGGCCAAAACGATCGACGGGATCTCCTACTACTACCCGCAGGCGACGCGGAACGCCGTGGTGATGGTAGATTTCCGGCGTTGACCCTCATCGCTGCCATCGTCACGCCGGCGAACGTCTGGCTGGCCATTCGCGCGGCCTTTACGCCGCTGGAGATGGCGGCGGTGGTCTTCACGCTGATCAACGTCTGGCTGGCGATCAAGGAAAAGATCTGGACCTGGCCTGCCGGCATCGCCAGCGTGCTGCTCTATCTCGTGGTCTTCTGGCGCTCGCATCTCTATCTGAATGCCGGCCTGCAGATCGTCTACTTCGTGATGTCGATTCACGGCTGGTACGAGTGGCTGCACGGCGGCGTGAACAAGACCGAGCTGACCATCACTCACGCCTCGGCACGGATGTGGGCGGTGCTGATGTCGATCGGCGTCGGCATCACGCTCATTCTGCTCTGGCTGCTCCGCCTGACGACGCACGACGCCTCGCTGCCGATCTGGGACGCAGTTACCACCGCCTTTAGCCTCGTCGGCCAGTACATGCTGAACATGAAGATCGTGCAGAACTGGCTGATCTGGGCTCTCGTCGACGTGATTTACGTGGTGATGTTCATCGACCAGAAGCTCTACCCGACGGCGATTCTCTACGCCTTCTTCGTCTTCCTCTGCCTGAAAGGGCTGCTCGATTGGCGCCGCTCCGCGTCTGCCTCATAGGTCCGGAGTGCACCGGCAAAACGACGCTGGCCGAGCAGCTGGCGGCGCATTTCAATGCACCGTGGGTTCCCGAGTTCGCGCGCGAGTACGCCTTACGAGTGGATCGACCGCTGACGGTTGACGATGTCGAGCCGATCGCGCGCGGACAGATGGCGCTCGATGACGCGGCGCCGACGGACGGATTGGTCATCCTCGACACGGACCTGATCAGCACCGTCGTCTACGCCACGCACTACTACGGCCAATGCCCGGCATGGATCGAAGAAGCGGCGAGAGAACGCAAAGCCGATCTCTATCTCCTCACCGACATCGACGTCCCCTTCATCGCCGACTCCCTCCGCGACTCCGCGGCTCCGCGTGAAACGCTTTATGAAGAATTCGCCGAGACGCTGAAGAACTACGATGCGAACGTCGTCCCGATCACCGGGGAAAGACTGGCGGCCGCGATCACGCAGCTAAATAGTCTTCGCGATCGACCACCAGCAACAACACGCAACCCTCGTCGCTGATGATCTCCTCGTGACGCGTCCCCGCGTCGGCGTGGTGGAAATCGCCCTTGAGCAGGTAGCTCTCTCCGATCCTGCAGCTTCCGCTGATCACGAACGAATCCTCGGCGCCGGCATGGTCGTGCGCCGGAACGCGCGCGCCGGGCTCGAACATCATCAGGATCGTGGCCGTATCGCGCTCGACGTCGATTGAAAGCGGTTTCACCGTAACGCCGGGAACGTGCTTGAACCACCGGCCTTCATTCGCCCGGACCGTGCGCGTGTTCTGCGAGGTCGCCGCCGCGGCATCGAGGATGCGCGCCCGCAACGCGTCGGGAGGAGCGATCGGTTCGATCGCCGAGGCCACGACGGCGTTCAGCAGCGAGAGGTCTTCCCGTGAGAGTGTCTCGGTCATTTCGTTCCTGCCGCAAACTGCATCCGCAACTGTGCCATTCCCTCGCAAAGCAAGCCTCGGGCCTTCGTCTCCGGGATGCCGTACCGCGTTGCCAGATCGTTCACGTTCATACCCCTGTACCAGGCATCCTCCACGATGTTCCGCGGAGAGGCCTCCAGGGGTACTACGGTTGCCGACGCCGGTCGGGTTTGTCGGGCCAGCGCGCAGTCGCGAACGGCCTGGATGAGATAGACGGCCGGGTCGCCCGTGTCGTCGTTCCGGGAGAGGGCCACGAAGGCCGCCTCCAGCGCGTCGGCCGCGGCGTCGCGGTCGTTCGTGATGCGCAGGGCGATGGCGTACAGACGCGCCGCATGGCGGTTGTAGAGGTCGGCCAGGGACTGCCGGTCACGCATGGATTGGGGGAGTTTAGCAGGCTGCGACATGGGAAAGCGTTCCCTTTCAGATTGGCCTACACTCCGCGTCACAGACTTTTTTCCGGGGAGCGTCCAATGCGTACCGTCCGTATCGCTTTTGTCGCGTTCAGCCTCTGCTTCACGTTCGTCGTGCTTGGCCAGGTGCCGACGATCATCAAGGAAATCGACCAGCTCGAATCGCAGCGCGATCCGAAGTGCTACGCCACCGCCAACCGGCTGGAGGATTTCATCTACGGCACCTCGCTCGACTTCGACGCCCGCGCCGAGAAGATCGCGTTGCAGAAGCAGCTCATTCGCGGTCTCTGGATCAAGGCGAGCGACGCGGCGAAGGCGGCCGGCAAGACGCAGATCAGCGTCGATGAGCTCCGGCCGGTCCTGCAGGCAGCCGTACCGTACGTGGCCACGCCGGCCGGCGATTTCGTCGTCCTTCCCGACACGCAACGGATCGAGATCACCGCGCGCGACAAGCGCCAGTACGGCGCGGTTGCCTATGCGCTGCGGGCGATTCTGGCGGTCCAGCAGGACGCCTTCGTCGACGGCACCAATCTCCTCCCGCTCGACGAGCCGGCCGTGGAGCTGTTCAAGGAATCGGTCGATCTCATCACCTTGGCCGCGCTCCAGCACGCCGATCGCGACACGCGCACGGCAAACCAACACCAGATCAACGGCGCGGAGATGAAGACGGCGTGGACTGGCATCGTCGGAACTGCCAAATCCGCCCCCGCGCCGCACGCGATCGCGCCAAAGACAGGCGAGAAATTCGCCACCATCAAAGCGATCGTGGCCGAGAAACTGGCCGCGTTCGAGACCTACAACAGCCTCTCCAACGCCGTCTTCTCACGCAACGTGCAGGTCTACATGTCGCGGCACATGTGGCCGACCGACCCCGAGGAGGGGACGGCATTCAAGAAGCAATTCACCGAGACCATGGTGGCTTGGACCGGCGACGTCATGCTCGAAGCGGAGAAGCGCGCGAAGAAGCGCGGCCACCCGCTGATCCGCATCGACGACGTTCACGACGCCGTGCAGATGTACGAGCCGCACGTGCTCAACGAATACGAGGATTGCATCTACTTTCCGCGGCTACCGAAGAGCGACCAGATTGTTATCGAAGCCTACGACCTCGACGCCTTCCGCGATCCCGGTCTGCACTGGATGTATCTCAACGAAGTGCTCAACGATCCTCGGTATAAAGGCTCGCTGGAGCCCGATCCGTTCGCGGCAGAGTTGTTGACCGAGGGCGGCGCGCAGATGGGGACGCTGATCCTGCGCGTGGCCGGGAAGATTGCCACCGCCGAGGAGAAGGACCGGCTCGATCGGACGCACCTCACCAAGTCGTTGACGACGATTCAGACGCTGCTCGACAAGAACGCGGCGCTTCCGCCGGCAAAAAAAATCACCACCACCATCGCCTCGGCGCCGTCAAAGGCATCGGCGAAATCGGCAGGCAAGCTCTTCACCGACGTCACCGCCGACAGCGGCATCAAGTTCGAGCACCGCATGTCCGACTGGCTGGCGCGTCTCATCCGCAGCTACTCGGTCAAAGAGACCGAGACCGTGCTGGCCGTACCGCCTGCGTTCGGCGGCTCGGGCATTGCGGCCGAGGATGTGAATGGGGATGGGTTTGTCGACGTGCTCGTGCTCAGCGGATCAGGCAACGCTTTGTATCTCGGCGACGGCAAAGGGCACTTCACCGACGTCACCGAATCAGCGGGATTGAACTGGAAACGCACCGACGGCCGCCCCGGCGAGCCGCGGCAGCCGATCATCGCCGACTTTGACAACGACGGTCTCCCGGACATTTTGATCACGTACGCCGATGACGATCACCGTCTCTACCGCAACCTCGGCAACGCCAAGTTCGAGGACGTCACCGCCCGCACGAACCTCGGCGGCAAGGGTCTGGTCGGCGGCCCCGCCACCGCGCTCGACTTCGACAAAGACGGCCTGCTCGATCTCTACATCGGCTACTTCGGCGACTACGTTCACGGCGTCCTGCCCACCTTCGCCCGCCGCAACACCAACGGCCTCCCCAACAAGCTCTTTCGCAACAAAGGCAACTTCGTCTTCGAGGACGTCACCGCCGGCAGCGGCGTCGACAACACCGGCTGGGCTCAGGCCATCAACCACGTCGATTTCGACGGCGACGGCTGGGAGGATCTGATCTGCGGCAACGACTTCGGCGCCAACTCCTGGTACCGAAACCTCGGCAACGGCAAGTTCGAAGAGGTGTCGTCCAAGCTAGGCACCGACAAGCCGAGCTACACGATGAACATCGGCATCACCGACCTCAATCGCGACGGCTTCCCCGACGTCTACATCTCCAATATCGTGACGATGAACAAGGACGAGAAGTACGTCCTCCCCGACGCCAAGACCCGCCTGAAGTTCAATCCCCAGAAGATGGCCAACATGCGTGTGGTCGAGGCGAACGATCTCTGGACCTCCACTGCGCAGAACGGCAAGCTCGTTTCGTACACGCAGTCCGACGCCATCGGCCGCGGCTACAAGTCGACCGGCTGGTCGTGGGGCGCGAATTTCTTCGACTTCGACAACGACGGCGACGACGATCTCTATCTCGTCAACGGCATGAACGAGTACGCGGTCTACTCCAGCGTCAATCCCTACTTCACCGACCAGTCAGGCCAGCAGCGCCAGACGATCGTGCCGGTGGCGGAGAAGGAAGCGCCGGTGTTCTTCGTCAATCGCAATGGCAAGCTCGAAGAGCAGTCGTCCCAGAGCGGCGCCGACCCCGCCGGCAACGCCCGCGCGGTCGTGCAGTTCGATATGGACGGCGACGGCGCGCTGGACATGATGGTCAACAACTTCAACGCCCCGGCCATGCTCTACCGCAACAACGGCGCGAGCGGAAATCACTGGATCAAGATCCACCTGACCGGCGACCCATCCAAGGGCGTGACCCGCGACGCCATCGGCGCAAAGATCGTGGTCGATACGCCGCACCTGAAAAACCTCTGGCGAGAAGTCTTCAGCACGATCGGCTATCTGACCTCTCCCCCCAAAGAACAACATCTCGGCCTCGGCAACGACACGAGAGCTGACGTGACCGTGATCTGGCCGAACGGCGAGCGACAGACGTTCAAAGGGCTGGCCGCGGATCACACGTATCGCATCAGCCAGTCCACAGGCCTCCAGAAGTGATCCTCGGTGCGCTCGTCATAGCAGCGTCTCTCTCCGCGTCCTCCGCGCCTCCGCGTGAAAATCATCTTTCCCACGAATCCTCCCCGTACCTGAAGCAACACGCCAAAAACCCCATCGACTGGTATCCATGGTCCGAAGAGGCCCTGAAAAAAGCGAAAGAGCAGAACAAACCGATCTTCCTCTCCATCGGCTACTCCACCTGCCACTGGTGCCACGTCATGAACGCCGAGTCGTTCTCGAACGAAGAGATCGGCGCGCTCATGAACGCCAACTTCATCGCCATCAAAATCGATCGCGAGGAACGCCCCGACGTCGACAGCACCTACATGGCCGTGGCCAGAAAGCTGATGTCCGATCCCGGCTGGCCGCTGAACGTGATCCTCACGCCGGACGGTAAACCGTTCCTGGCCGCCTCCTACATCCCGAAAGATCGCCTAAGCGCCCTCCTCACCAACCTCGGCAAGACCTGGAAGGAGCACCCCGAACAGATCGCATCGACTGCGTCGATGGTCATGCAGTCGCTCGCGCCGGAATCCGCATCGGCCGGCGTCCCCGGCGTCGAGTTACTGAAAAAAACGTACGACCAGTTCGCCGAGCGTTTCGACAAAGTCAACGGCGGCTTCCTCCCCCCGCCGAAACTCCCCGCCGCGCACCAACTCATGTTCCTCCTCCGCTACTGGCGCCGCACTGGCGACCCGCACGCGCTGGAGATGGTCGAGACGACGCTCCGCGCCATGCGCGCCGGCGCCATCTGGGACTCCAAACGCGGCGGCTTCCACCGCTACGCCGTCGACGCCGAGTGGAAGCAGCCGCACTACGAGAAGATGCTCTGCGATCAGGCCCTTCTGGCGATGGCCTATCTCGAAGCGTTCCAGGCCACGCACAAACCGGAGTACGCCACCACGGCGCGCGCCATCTTCACCTACGTCCTCCGCGACCTGCGCGCCCCGAACGGAGCCTTCTACTCCGCCAACGATTCCGACGAGCGCACCGCCCGCGACGAAAAAATCCTCACCGACTGGAACGGCCTGATAATCGCCGCGCTGTCGCAAGGCGCCGCGGTGCTGGACGACGCGTCCTACGCCACCGCCGCCCGCCGCGCAGCAGCAGTCTTGTTGACCCAACCGCACCTGCGACATTCCGACAAGCAGCCCACCGTCTACCTCGACGACTACACCTTCCTGACCTGGGGCCTGCTGAACCTCTACGAAGCCACGTTCAAAGTCCGCTACCTCGAAAAAGCGATCGCCCTCGAACGCGAATCGCTGACCCGCTTCCGTGACACCACCGGCCGCTTCTACCTAACGCCGTCCAACGCCCCAACCCTCCTCCTCCGCCCCCGCGAAACCAGCGACGGCGCGCTGCCTTCGGGCAACTCCGTCCAGCTCATGAACCTCGTCCGCCTCTCCCGCATCACCGGCGACGCGTTCTATGAGACGGCAGCCAACAATCTCCTCCGCTCTGACGACTTCACACTCGTCCCCTCCGCCTCCGCTCATCTGATGAGCGCACTCGATTTTCTGCTAGGACCATCGTTCGAAATCGTCCTCGCCGGGGCTGACGTGGGTCCGCTCCAGCGCGCGGTGTTCTCGGCGTTCGTTCCGAACAAAGTCGTGCTGCGCAGCGGCACGGACGTCGTGCGCATCGCGCCGTTCACCGAATCCCAGCGCGCGATCCGAGGCAAACCGACCGCGTATGTCTGCACGAATCACCTCTGCCGGCTGCCGACCAGCGATCCCGAGAACGTCCAGAGGCTACTTGGCGAAATTCGCTGATAAGGCAAATCACCTCTTGGGATGCCGCAAGAGTTGTTCTAGATCCTCGAGATCCTTCCGTATCTCGCGCAGTCTTGCAGGATCAATAAAAGCACCGAATTGCGCTGAAATTACATCCAACTCGACTTTCCGCGAGCGAGCTAAGAGTCGCACAAGACTTTCGACTTGAGACCGTGCACCCTCGACACCTTCAGTGGCCTCTGAGAGCTGTCGAAGTCTTTCACGATCGCGTAGTCCGAGCGCCTCTATGCGCCGTTTGATAAGCGTGGATGCTGCACCAAGAGCCGCCAGGTAGTTTCCAGAGCCGTGTGGCTCGAATGTGACCGCTGTGACACCGGCCAGATCGCTGGGTAAATCTGGCTTCGCTGTGCGATCGTAGACCATGAAAGTTCGTTCGCGACCGAGGCCACCGACGAATAGCCCCAGTTCAAAAATGACATTATCGCGAGCAACGGCTTTCTCTTCGCCTCTTCGAACCAACATGTCGTCCGGTGTGAGCACCACGACGGCGAAATCAAAACGGTCGAGCGCAAGAACAAGAGACTCAAGCGTGCCGTGGGTCAAGCCAAAGACGCCTTGCGACCAGAGCTCCACTTCACACTCTTCGTCAAGCAAGACTTGGAGCGCCTCCGCGATCGGCTTACCTTCCGTCGATGAGCCGGTGAATGCCGATGGGCGTATGCGAACCATATTGATATCTTGTATAGCGAATTGGCTAACAACCGACGTGTTTCACAAACTGTGAAAGTGCGAAATCGAGCGCTTCGGTTGGAGCGTTCGGTAGTTTCTTCATTGCTGTAAGTCTTCCTCTAACCCACTCTGGTTTTGTCAACATCTCTGAGACGACTTTACCGGATGCATATACGCAGTCGACGCACCACAACGGCTGATTATCCTGTCCGCCATGTGGGTCAAATGCATTATCAAGTAGCGCATTCAACACTTCTGAGTCCCATCGTGTGCTGTAACGATTACCCAAAACGACTGCGTAAGTGTCTTTCTTTTCGTTGATCCGAGATCCCAAGGCATTTACGAGCACGGGCATCGCGACTTCAGGGTTCGATTGAGCCATAGCGTCAAAGCTCGATACCACAGGATCCGCGATACTGTTGTCGCAGGGCCATACGCCATGAGTAACGGGATTACGGTTATGGGAAACACCAATGTCCAGCGCCTCGACAAGTCGAACGAACGCCTCGGCGCCGGCTTTGTCGAGATATGACATCTGCATTGACAAAAACTGGATGCGACGCTTTCTTGTGGCCGAATCAGTCTGATCGAGATTGGGTGGGTTCCCCCAAAGAAAGTACTGCGATCGAATCATCGCCTCGAGAGGAGGCACCGCTTCCTTTCCGTATGATGCCAAGGGCGACCATACCAGTTCCAACTGGTCTTCGGTCTTAGCGTCCGTGGCCTTCGAAACAACGGTGGCGACTGCTTGCGCTCGGCCTGCTGCACGATCAGCGTCGCGAACCGAATTTCCAAGCATGAACAAGGCGAGCGGTATCAGCCCCGCTACGACATGTTTAAGCAGAATATCTGATTTATCCCAATAATCTTTGACCTTCTTTTCGTCGCCCATATCTCTCTCCATCTATAGGAGGGCCGCCGAGAAGCAGAATCCCTACCCGAAGGAGGCGCGAGGCCGGGATTCTGTTGATAGGCCAAGAGCGGCTGCTATTGAAGAAACGTATTCGGTGGATGAGTATCGAAGACGCCGACGAGGTCGCGCACACGACATTCTAAGGCCGAGGCGAGACGGAGAATCATCGTCAACGTTGGGACCTTCAGTCCGCGTTCGAGTTCGCTGATGTACGGGTAGTTCGAGCCGCATCTCTCGGCGACGGTTTGCTGGCTCAGCCCACGCTTGAGGCGCATAGCCCGCAGTTGCTGACCGAAGATTTCGCCTTCCCGACGCGCAGAAATCATTGAACGACCATTGACAAGCCGTCGTCACGAACATACACTATGATGTACATGACATCAGGAGGCTGCATGGACAAACTCACCCGCATTTCCATCCGCCAAATCTTTCTCAATCCTCGGCCCCACGTTGCGTATATGACTGCTGCTGATCGGTTGGGGATCTCGTTTCTGGAGTTGAAGGCCGAGATCGCCGAGGGGACGATTGTAGCGGTTTCGACCGGGGTGGGGATGCGAGTGTCGAAGGAAGAGATGATCGCGGCGGCGATGCGGACGTGGCCTCAGGCGATGATCGAGGAGGCCCTCGGCGACGACGCGAAGCGGGTGATGCCCGAGGCCATCCGGCTGGTGGAGCTGCGGGCCAGAGTGCCGCGGTATCAGAAAGAGATGCTGCAATGGCTGGCGCGCCGGAACCAGACCTCGGTCGATGACGTGCTGACGCGCGAGCTGGAGGATGTGGTCTGCGCGTATGCGGAGGAGCTGGAGTCGGAGATCCCGGGGTTTCAGGAAGCGATGGGTTGGCGGTAACAGAAGGCAGTTTCACGCGGAGACGCGGAGAGAAAGCGCTCGACCTCCGCGTCTTCGCGTCTCCGCGTGAAACCACCTCACCAGGATGACAGTGAGGGCTTGATCGCGCATGATTCCTCCCCAATGATCCGCATTACCGAGATCTTTCACAGCATCCAGGGCGAATCGAGCCATGTGGGGCGGCCGTGCGTTTTTGTGCGGCTGACCGGGTGCAACCTTCGGTGCCGGTGGTGCGACTCGGAGTACACCTTCACGGGCGGGGAGCGGATGCCGCTCGATGAGGTGATGGCGCGGGTGAAGAGTTACGGGTGCGATCTGGTCGAAGTCACCGGCGGGGAGCCACTGGCGCAGAAGGAAGGGTTCGAGCTGATCGAGCGCCTTTGCGACGATGGCTTTGAGGTTCTGATCGAGACCTCGGGGTCGATCGATATCGAGCCGGTGGACCGGCGGGCCAAAATCATTCTCGACATCAAGTGTCCTGGCTCGGGTGAAGCGGACAAGAACTACTGGCCGAATCTCGAGAAGCTGCATCCGCACGACGAGATCAAGTTCGTCATCGCCGATCGCGCCGACTATGAGTGGGCGCGCGGCGTGATCGAGGAGAGGAAACTGGCCGGCCGGACGATTCTCTTTTCGCCGGTGTGGGGCGAGCTCGAATTGAAGCCACTGGCAGAATGGATGCTCGTGGACCGTGTACCGGCCCGCCTCCAAACGCAATTACACAAACACATCTGGGGCGCGGACGTGAAGGGAGTCTGATGAAGAAACCGACGCTCGACCACATCGGCATCGCCGTGAAATCGCTCGACGCGGCGAAGATTTACGAGGCGTTAGGGCTCACGATCGATCATGTCGAGACCGTGGCCACGCAAGGCGTACGCACGGCCTTTCTCTCGGCTGGCGAAGCCGATATCGAGTTGCTGGAACCGACCGGACCCGAATCGTCCGTGGCGAAGTTCATCGACAAACGCGGTGAAGGGATTCATCACATCTGCTTTCGCGTGGACGACATCGAGGCCCATCTCGTACGTTTGAAAGCCGAGGGCTACCGGCTGATCAACGAGGCGCCGGTGCCGGGCGCGCACGGCTGCCGTGTAGCTTTTCTCCATCCGGCAGCGGGAAACGGCGTGCTGATCGAGCTGAGTGAAAAGTCATGATCGAAGGATTCCTGCCGACGTCGCTGATCATCGTCAACCTGGTCAACCCGAAGGAGAAGTTCTTCGGCGTGCTGCTGGCCCTCTCCGCCGCCGGCGTGACCATGCGCGGCATCAACCCCGATTCGTTCGAGGACTGGGTGCATCAGATCGCCCGCAACGAGGATCCCGATCTCGATCTCATCACCATGTTCGTTCCGCTCTTCCGCGTCGAACGGATCTTCCTCGACGAGCCGTCGGGGGCGATCAAGTCCTTCAGCCAGCGCTTCGAAGAGGTGGCAGGCATGGCCATCCGCGCGTTTCTAGGGCTCGACGAAGAACACGAGCACTGACCCGCTACTGCTGAGGTCACGCGTTTTGCTTCGGCGCAGCCGGAGGTTCTCACATGAAGTGGATTCGCAGCGTTCTGATTCTCACCGTTGTCGCGGCATTGCCGGCGTTTGCTGCTGACCGTACGTTCGAACTGACCGGTTGGGCGGCCCGGGTCGATACCAACAGCGACGGCACGTTCAACTCGCCCGCTCCCAATCAGCCCTTCAACATCAATTTCGACGGGAAGACCGGGTATGGGGCCGGCGTCAATATTTTCTTCGGCAACAGGATCTCGCTGGCGGTCGATGCGGTCGAGGTGCGGCGGAAGTCGACGCTCAAACCGATACCGCTTATCACCACCGCTTCGTTTTCCGCGGGCAGCAGCCGCATGACGACGCTCTCGAGCGTGCTGCAGTTTCATTTCATCCCGTCGGGCACCATCGATCCCTACATCGGGGCCGGAGCCGCGTACGTGCTGTTCGACAACGTGAATGGCCGCGGCAACCTGAACGTGAGCAGCATCGATTTCAAGGATGACGTCGGGCTGGCGCTCAACGGCGGCATCGCCTTTCGCATCACGCCGCACATCGCCCTGACCGCGGACGGCAAGTACGTGCCGCTCAAGTCGTCGGCCAAAGCGGTGTACGCGAGCGGCTCGACGACGGCGAAGGTGAAGGTCAACCCGGTCATCTTCTCCGGCGGACTGACCTTGCGCTTCTGAGGCGTTACACGCCGGCGCGCGTGGGCCGCGGATTCACGGCGGCGCGGATGGCCATCTGCGCCGCTCCTTCCACCGGCGTGTGCGCCGGCGCTCCGATCCGCGCGCTCGGCGCCTCGGCGAGAACAGCCCGGCGCATCGGGGCGATCAGCGTTTCGCCGGCGTTGAAGGCGCCGCCGACGTAGGCCACCGGGAAGTCGGACGAGGTGAGACCAAGCCGCTGCGCCACTGCCAGCACCGCTCTCCCCAGCTCGCCGCCCGATCGCGTCACGATCTCTATGGCCTGGGCGTCGCCGTTTTCGGCGGCGTCGATGACCAGCTTGCCGACGCGGGCGATGTCATCGGCGTGCGTGGTCTGGGCGTAGACGAAACGCGGCAGGTCGGGCGGCGTCATGTCGTAGTCGCGCTTCAGCAGCGCGGTCATCAGCGTGGCCGGGCCGCGGCCGTCGTGCGCGCGCAGAATCGCAGCCAGCCCGGCGCGGGCGATGGCGTAGCCGCTTCCCTCATCGCCGACGATCGGTCCCCATCCGCCTGCGCGCGCCTCCTCGCCCTCGGCATTGCGGCCGACCGCCACCGAGCCGGTGCCGGCGATGACCACCACGCCCGGACCGAAGCCGATGGCGCCGGTGAGCGCGATGCGGGCATCGTTGTCGACGGTGAAATTGCCGCGCGGAAAGAAGACGCTGAGCGAATCGACCACTTCCTGCCGGTGCGCGGGATGGTCGGCTCCGGCGATGCCGCAATACGTCCAGATGATCTCGCGGCTGGCCACATCCGCGGTCACGAGCGCCTTGTTGACCGCGCGCTCGATGTTGCGCGCCGCGGTCTCGATCCCGACGCGGAGATGGTTGGATGGACCGGCGATGCCGTCGCCGAGCGCGCGTCCGGTGTCATCCGTAACCAGCGCTGCCGTTTTCGACGCGCCGCCGTCGACGCCGAGGTAGTACGCCATTGCGAAGTGCTTTTACCGCAAGTGGAGTGCCGGGTGGGGGGTTGCGGCGGGGTTTCGGGGTTGCGCGGTCTCGTGGTGAGGTTGCTGGGTTGCTGAGTTCCCGGGTTGCTCAGTCAAGAAGAGCAGCACACTCAATAACCCAGCAACATAGCAACCCAGCAACTCATAGACCGCGAGACCGCGTAACTGCGCGACCCCTCCGCGACCCCTCCGCGACCACGTAGGACCGCTCCTTGCAGAGCCTGCCATTCGAAGGAGAAGTCATGAAACGAACATTCATCCTCGCCGCCGTCGCCCTCATCGCGATGGCCGGCTGCAAGAGCGGCGGTATGGCAGTGACCAAACATGGGCAGCTTCTGAAGATCAACATCGAGCATCCCGTCGACTTGCCGGAGCAGGGCGAGGGCGACATCGGCATCGTCCTCGGCAATCGCGGAGTGAGGAGCGTGAAGGACGTTCTCGTCGACGTCGAGATCCCGCCGCAACTGGTTGTGCTCGATGAGAAGCACGAGCGTGGCGTCACCATGAGCCACGATCCCGGCTCCAACTCGTATCACTACACGCTGAGCAACCTGAATCCGGCGGAAGACTCGACGATTCACTATCGGATCCGTACGTCCTTCGGCACGATGAGCGACAGCGGCGGCATCCGCGCGACGGCCTGGCAGCGCGATCTGACGGGCGACAGGCTCGTCGAGACCGCCGTGATCAAGCTCCGGCCGTAGCTCTGCTACTGTCCGCAGATGGATCTTGATCAATCAAGTTCGGGTGCGGGTCACGAAATCCACATCCCGCCGAAACCGCGCGCGGCGCTCGAAGACCGCAAGCTGCTCGACCGCCCCACGCGGAAAGAGGTGCTGCAGAGCGAATCGTGGCGGGTTCTGCGGATCACCAGCGAGTTCGTGGCGGGCTTCGATCATCTGGCGGAGGTCTATCCGGCCGTGTCGATCTTCGGATCGGCGCGGACGCAGCTGGCCAACGACTACTACAACGCCGCGGTGAAGACGGCGGAACTGATCGGCAAGGCCGGCTTCGCCGTCATCACCGGCGGCGGGCCGGGAATCATGGAAGCGGCCAACAAAGGCGCGCGGCAGGCGGGCGCTCTCTCGATCGGCTGCAACATCGAGCTGCCGTTCGAGCAGAAGATCAATCAGTTCGTCGACAAGGCCATGACCTTCCGCTACTTCTTCGTCCGCAAGACGATGT